>Ga0073360_143_pt1 | contig 20955 bp, 36 predicted proteins | sample YelNatPosite1Avi_FD_63906 | JGI IMG/M metagenome (GOLD analysis project Ga0073360, IMG submission 63906) | Hot spring thermophilic microbial communities from Obsidian Pool, Yellowstone National Park, USA - site 1 Avi (version 2) (version 2) | ecosystem: Environmental > Aquatic > Thermal springs >... | reverse complement strand
TTATCCATCCTCCAATGGGAGGCACTGCTGCTCAAGACCAACTGAACTTGATGATTGCATCTAAAAAGCTCCCTGATATTATTTACTGGAAATTGGATAGACAGTTATCCGGGTGGTCCGATGAAAGCTTTACAAGACAAAGTGATTATAAGGCTTAACGAATATGTAGACAAATATGCTCCAAATTTTAAGTCATATTTATCAAAACATCCTGATGTGAAAAAAATGATAGTAACTGATACTGGAGATCTTTATTGTTTTCCTTATTTGAGAGAAGATCCTGAAATTCAAGGTACCTTCTATGGACCAATTGTAAGAAAAGATTGGCTAAGCAAATTAAAAATAAATCCACCCGAAACTGTTGATGAATGGTATAAAATGTTAAAAGCTTTCAAGAATAATGACCTTAATGGAAATGGGAAAAACGATGAAAGACCATTTTCCATAAGCTTAGGTGGAGCAACAAGCCCAAGAAGAGCATTTGATTATTGCAGCTTTTTAGTGGGGGCATGGGGTATAAAGACAGATTTCTTTGTTGAAAACAATAAGATTCAATATGGACCTTTAAAGCCTCAGTATTCAGATTTTATAAAGACACTTCAAAAATGGTGGAAGGAAGGATTGATTGATCCAGATGTACTTACTATGAACAGAGATATAATCAGGGCAAATATTCAGAATGATTTAATAGGTTCTTTTTTGGGATTAATAGGTGGCGACTTAGCTTTCTTTGTAAACTTAAAAAAGGATTTAATGGGAGTTAAGTATCCAGTTCTTAAAAAGGGGCAAAAACCAGAATTTGGTCACCGTGAACCTCAATTTGCTAAAAGTGGTGCTGCTATTACAACATCTTGCAAAAATATTCCTCTTGCCATAAAAGTTCTCGACTGGGGATGGAGTAAAGAAGGATTCATGGCACTCAATTTTGGTGTGTTGGGTAAAAGTTATGTTATAAAAGATGGACGTCCTGTATATACAGATGAAGTTATGAACAATCCACAGCTTGATAGACCTTCTGCACTTGCAAAATACGCTTGTGCTTCATTTGGTGGTCCGTTTATTCAGGCTAAAGAAAATGCTCTTCAAATAGGGTTAGGACTTCCACAACAAAAAGAAGCGAGCGAAAATTGGAGATATGCATCTAATACAAAACTTTTGCCTATTCTTTCGTTTACTTCGGATGAGGCAAAAAAGCTGGCAGATATTATGAATGTTGTAAACACATATTATGACGAGATGTTTGTAAGGCTTATGACAGGAAAAATCAACGATGTTGAACAGCTGAGAAAGGGATTAAAAAGAATGAGAATAGACGAGGCAATAAAGATATATCAACAAGCTTATAATCGTTATATAAATAGAAAATAACTATTTGAGGGGCTGCTCTTGAAACTTTCACCAAAAAGAGCAGTCCTCTTTAAAGAACTCTTATAAATGACAAATTACAATCTTTTATGAGGTGATAAAAGTGGAAGTTACATTGTCACAAAAAGAAAGGTTTCGTAATCGTTTTAAAGAATTTTGGAAATCCATAAAAAAGACAAAATATCTTCATCTATTAGCATTACCAGGCGTTCTTTATTACATAATATTTCATTATATTCCTATGTATGGAGTTATTATTGCGTTTAAAGATTATAATTTTAGAAAAGGTATATTGGGAAGTGAGTGGGTAGGATTTAAACACTTTATAAGGTTTTTTGAAAATCCGTTCTTTTGGCGGTTGATTAGAAATACAGTTCTTCTAAATATTTATCAGATAATATTTGTATTTCCTCTGCCAATATTATTTGCTCTTTTCCTAAATGAGCTTCGAGATGGTTTTTATAAAAGGTTTGTACAAACAGTTAGTTATTTACCTCACTTTATTTCTCTTCCAGCAATAATTGGTATGATGGTAATGTTTTTATCTCCAACAGATGGTATTATAAATATGATACTTCAAAAAATGGGGTTACCAACCATATATTTTATGGCTGATCCTAAATGGTTTCGACCATTATATATAATAAGTGACATATGGCAACATATGGGTTGGGGAGCAATAATTTATATAGCAGCACTTAGCAATGTAAATCCTGAACTTTATGAAGGTGCTGTAATAGATGGTGCAACAAGAGTGCAGATGATGAGGTATATTTCGATACCATCAATAATGCCCACTATTGTTATAATGCTGCTTTTGAGAATTGGACATATTATGTCACTGGGTGCAGAAAAAGTTTTACTTATGCAAAGTCCGCTTAATTATGAAACATCAGACGTTATAAGTACTTATGTTTATAGAAGAGGACTTGTATATGGTGAATATAGTTATACAACTGCAATAGGTTTATTTAACTCTTTAATTAATCTTACAATACTAATTATAGCAAACAAGATTACAAAAAAAGTTACAGAAACAGCACTCTTTTAGTGGAGGCGAAATTTATATGGTGAAAGATAATTCGTTGTCAACAAAAATTCTAACAATAATTGTACACACTACTATGATATTTGTATTAATAGTTACTTTATATCCTGTGCTAAATGTTTTTGCTTCATCTTTAAGTAGTGCGGATGCAAATAATAAAGGTATAGTTACAATTTTTCCGATTGGTTTTACATTGGATTCATACAAAATGATATTTACGGCAGGGACAGTTCCCAGAGCTTTTAAGAATTCGGTTATTTATACCATTGTAGGAACATTGATTAACCTTATTTTGACAACTTCTTTTGCTTATCCACTGTCAAGAAAGAATTTACCATTAAAATCTTTCTATACTTGGCTTGTTATAATAACTATGTATTTTTCAGGGGGCTTAATTCCACTTTTTATATTAGTCAAAAACTTAGGACTATATGATACTATGTGGGCTTTGATTTTACCAGGTGCAATTAGTACTACTAACTTGATAATTATGCGAACATTCTTCCAGAACATACCTCATGAATTAGAAGAATCAGCATATCTTGATGGTGCAAATGAATTTGTTATATTTACAAAAATAGTTTTGCCACTTTCAAAAGCAGCTCTTGCAACTGTAGGACTTTATTATGCTGTTGGGCATTGGAATTCATGGTTTAATGCCATGATATTCTTAAGTGACCAGAAAAAATTTCCTCTGCAGCTTGTTTTGAGAGATATTATAATGCTTGCCCAGACGCTTCAGCAGGCTGCTGAAGCAGGTGATTTGAGTGCAAGACAAGAATTAGGTTTAATCAACGCAAAGGGGGTGAAATATGCAACACTCTTTGTCTCGATGGTACCAATGTTAGCTATATATCCATTTGTACAAAAGTATTTTGTTAAAGGTGTTATGATTGGTTCATTAAAAGATTAAAAAAATATGCACAAGAGGGAGGATGCAAGAAATGAAATGCAAAAAAATGTTTGTGATTTTACTGACAATTACTTTTATGGTTTCTGTTTTAACCTTAGGATTTTCATTTGGGAAAGCAGCTACTTCGAAAAAATTAATCACAATCACTACTCATACCACCTCTAATCAACCGCCTGCAGTGGCAGATTTATACAAAAAGAAGTTGAGAGAAAAATTTGGAATAGATTTAAAAACCATTTATATTCCTCAAAGTGATTATGTTACTAAAATGTCTTTACTTTTTGCAAGTAATATGGCACCAGATTGGATACGTGCGCTTAGACCAGAATATAATTTAAACGAATGGATAGCTGCAGGATATTTAATTGGATTTACACCGGAGGAAATAAAAAAGAAATGGCCGAACTACTTAAAGATATGGACAAAAGAAGAATGGGATTACCTTTACAAAATAGTACGTTATAGTGATGGTAAGGTATATTCATTTCATGGAAGAAGAATTGCACCAGTTGATATGGCTTTCTTATATAGGAAAGAAATATTCGATAAATACAATTTGAAATTCCCAACTACAGTTGATGAATTTTACAAAACATGTATATTATTACACCAGAAAACTGGAAAGGTTGTATATTTACACGCGAATGCTGTCTCTGGTAACTTAAGTCTTTGGGCATTTACAGGAATATTTTTGATGTATGGTTTACCTGAACTTGCGCCACGACAGATTTCTTATGTAGACCCGCTTACCAAAAAGTTTGTGCCTTTTGCATTTAATCAGAACAACTATCGCCAAGCTCTAATTTTGATAAACAAACTTTATAAAGCAGGTTGCATTTGGAAAGAATATGCTACAGCAACTCGTGATCAGTTAGATAAGTTTAGAACCCAAGGGCAAGGAATAATTATGTGGGCATATCCTGCAAATATAGGAACTTACAATAATCTATATAGAAATACAGATAAAGATACAAACTGGGTATGGTCCAAGGATGTACCAACAGCATATCCTGGAAAAGCTTACTTTTTCAAAAGAAATCCTTTGCATTTTGCAGATGGCAACGGATTTAATTCAAGTATAAGCAAAGAAAAATTAGAAAGGCTTCTTCAATATTTAAATTGGGCACTGAGTGAAGAAGGACAGATATTCCACACTTATGGTGAATATGGTGTTACTTATAAAAAAGAAGGGGATAAATATGTATATCTAAACCATATTCAAACTCCAACCAATCCTTCAGGAAAGTATAGTTTACAAGATTATGGTTTTCCATTTGCAGCGCCAAACGGCTTTATGGTAGCATATCCTCAAGCTGTAGAGACATATGCTCCTATATATGCAGAACTTGCGAAAACGTTTATGAATAGACCAAAATATTATTATATAAGAGAAGAACCCATGATGTTTACAAAAGAAGAAATGGCAGAAAGGGCTGAGCTAGAATCAAATATTATGGCAGTTGTGGATGAGTATTGCATGAAATTTGTAACAGGTCAGTTAGATCCAAGCAATAACAAAGATTGGCAGCAATATTTAAATGTTTTAAACAAAATTGGGTTGCAACGTTTGATAACAATTAGGATAAATGCATATAATAGAGCCAAGAAATAGGGATTAAAAAAATAAAAGGAAATATTAGAAATAACAACTTCTTAACAACAAAAAATATTTGATACTATTGAATAATAATATTTAACTATGCAGTAAATAAATAGAGGCTGTCCGCTTCTCTTTTGGACAGCCTCTATTATCTTGTCAATTTTTGATAAGGTTTAATCAATTTTTTCAGCTTAATTGTTCTTTTTACAAAGTTGTTTAATAGGCTTTCTGCTATATATTGTCATCTTCTATACTGCTGTATTAATTGCAAAATATTTTAGTGGTACTGATGCCTTCATATTCCATTTCATATCAGAAATGCAAGAAAATTTGAATAGGAATGATTATAAGTTAGTTATAGGTTGCTTGTTTGTTTTGGATTTGAAAAATTCAATCACAGCTAACTTTAGTGTGTGTTCATCTATTTATTTGGAAAAATCAATGTACTTGCTGAATTCATTTCACACAACCCATCAGCTTGCTTAAAACTAATGAAAAGGTTAATCACGTCTTTTAACCATAGTGTATCTATATTCTTAATTTTTCCTTTTCTAGGCATAAAAAAAGTCTCCTCTTTCACCTTTTTGCTGATTAGGGGAGACCATCGGGTGTATTTTTGCTGCTACTTTTTCCACGCTGCAAATTCAGTTGTCTCAAAACATGGCAGGGGCGGAGGGACTCGAACCCCCAGCCGACGGTTTTGGAGAGCTTTCCACTTTATTTCAATGTGTATTTTATTATTCTTTATTGTTTTATAACATTAGGATTATCAAGGCTTTTAAGACTCTTTTCATAATGTTATATTCGGTATTATATCGTCTCTTATGTTAGCAAAATGTTTGCAAACTAACTTTTAAAAAGATTATTTAATTTTTTCACAGCTTCTTTTTGTATATTAGGTAACACATGTGAATAAGTGTCTAAAGTGATATTAACTGTTGAATGTCCTAAACGTTCACTTACTATTTTGGGATGTACTCCCTGTTGCAATAACAGCGTCGCATGGGTATGTCTTAAATCATGAAAACGAATAGGTGAAAAATCATATTTTTTGATAAGCTTAGGAAACTTCTTGGCTACATACATCGGATCAAGTGGTCTTCCATCATCCCAAGCACAAACAAAATTTTCATCTTTGTAATTTTCTTGTAGTAAAGCTTTTTTCTGTTTTTGTCTTTCTTTGTGTTCTTTTAGTGCTTTAATTGTGGAGTCCATTAATGCTATCGTTCTTATAGATTTTTGTGTTTTTGGTTCTTTTAAAATAAGTTTGCCATTTATTTTTTGCAAAGTAGCTTTAACAACTATATATCCATCTTCTAAATTTACGTCATTCCACTTCAGAGCACAAATTTCTCCTTCTCTCATGCCTGTATGCAATGCAAGTAAAACGGGGATATAAAGAATATCGTCTTTGATAGCTTCTAAAAATTTATTAGCTGTTTCTATATCCCAGATTTTCATCTCTATGCGTTCTGGTCGTGGAGGTGTAATTGCATCTAAAACATTATAGTTTACAATTTGCCACTGAACAGCATGTTTCATAGCAAGATGAAAAACTCTGTGTATCTTTAGAATGGTACTTTTACTTAGTTTGCCTTCTTCAAGCAATGCAGTATAAAATTGCTGTACATGTAATGGTTTTAGTTTTTGAACTTCAATTTTCCCTAAGTATGTCGTAATATGTTTGACAAGTTCGATATATCTTTTATATGTTTTTGGAGCAGTATTTGTCTTTGCATAGTTTTCAAGCCAATAATTAAGATATTCTTGTAATGCCATTTCATTTTTTTCTACAAATTGTCCTTTTTCTATTTGTGCTATAATTTCAGCTAAATACTTTTCAGCTTCCTTCTTAGTTTTAAAGCCGCTAACCCACTTTTGCCGACGCTTGCCGTTCTCATTTCTCCCAATGTCAAAGACTACACTGTAAGTGTTGCCACGCTTGCGGATATGCCCGCGCATTTTCAAGCCTCCTTAGAGAATCTTAAGTATCTAACTTGAGATAAATACTTCCCCATTTATCAGCTATGTTGATTTTCACTACAAAATTATGCTTTTCATAAAAATGTTTTAATCTATCAATGTGGTCAAAATCAACATCACTAATTCTTCCAGTAATTATTTGAATTTTTTCTTTTCTGCACTTTTCTAAGAAGTATTTCATGGCAATAGAACCATGTCCTAAATTAATTGATTTACTTGGTTGAATATCTTCAATAAAGACATGTGACTCTTCTTTTAAAGTTGCAAGTAATTTCGTTTCGCTATCTAAGAGAGGACTTGTCACATAAACATCAAAAGCTTTATTTCTGTTTCTCCATACAATAACAAAGTTATCATCTTTGTCGTTTTCGATTCCTAATAGTTCGAAATTTCCTTTTTCTTTATCAATCATATCTTTTAATTTTTCAACTAATTTTTTATATTGGTTTAATTTATTACAAATTTTTTCATTTTCCTTTTTCAAATATTCATTAGCTTCTTCATAACTTTTACATAGTTCCGTTAATATTTGATATTCTCTGTTACTGATAATTTTCATTTTACAATTCCTCCATTATTTATAGTCTTAAAAACTACTCGTGGCATTTTACACTATATTGAGTGCTTCCTTATCGCGCTTACTATGGAATCAGTATTCCATCCTACTATTTCTTTTGCTACTTTAGAAACAGCTTGTGGAATTTTCTCTTGTCCCCATGGTTTTATACCAATGATGGGTTTACCGTATTCTACTGCTATATCTATCTCTTTTTGTATCCACTTACTATAAGCAACATACATACCACATAAAATTAAAACACAATTTACAGGTTTAATTTGTCTGCGAAGAGCTTCTGTGAGAGTTTCTTCGTCTTCAGGATCATCTGGGTCTAATACAGGGTCATGTTCGGGAACAGAGTAGTTTCTCCATTTGAAATTTGGAGCCTTGTTAAGCATATCTACTAATCTGTAATAGTCCTCATTATATCTCCACGCATGGCTAATAAACAAATCGTAAGTTTTTAGTTCAGGCATTTATATTCTCTCCTTTCTTTAATTATGGTATAATTTAAATAATTGAAGAAACTAATAGGGGGTATTTTTATGGTTGAAAAAAAGAAATTCAGGAAAAAGCCAATTATTATAGAAGCATATCAAACCGATAAAGAAATCATTATAGAAACATTAGAAGGACCACTAAAAGCTTCGCCAGGAGATTGGATTATTACTGGGGTAAACGGGGAACAATATCCATGTAAGCCCGATATTTTTGAAAAAACATATGAGCCTGTTGAAGAATAGAAATGTTCAATTTTTCTCCTTTTGATTCTTAAGTTGTTTCATTTGTATTTGTGCCCAGTTAATGTTTTCGTGAGATATTATACTTTCACATCTTTCCACTAATAACCTGAAAGGGTCTTCTGCCTCAGCGTATATCCCTGTTTTTGTTAAATACAAATATTTTTCATGTTTTAATGTTTCACAGGTATTTCTATATTCAATCCAATTTTCTTGAAAGTTATAAATGCCATGAGTAGCTGTAGCAATTGAGATGATTCCACCTGCCGTTGCAATGAATATTTTTAAAAATAAAGGACCTTCCATAAATGATACTGCTATTGGAATAGCAGCAGAAAAAATCATTTCTACTTTTTTGAGTCTTTTAAACCATTTTTGATTATATTGACTTTTCCTGTCATACCAATTTATTTGGTCATCTAATCTTTCAATTAAATAGCTTTCCTCATTCAAATACAATTTCCCTCCTTCAATATTTTTCATATATGCCGCAACACCTTGCAGCCCTGCTTTAATGTAACTAAGCTATTTGTTCAACGAGATTCGTACATTATAACCATATTTCTGAAACAAATATACAAGGTTAGAACCATCTATAAGTGTCAAAGGCTTATCTTTAGCGAATTCAATAGAATCACTTCCAAAATAGCTTGTTGTTACTAATATACCTTTTGTTGCACCTTCATTTATTACTGTGCCATATAAATCACGAACTGCAGAAACTGGTACAACATTGTTGTATCTTTTAGCTTGAATAACAAATTTTCCTCCTTTTATAGGATCAGGGTCAAACACAATAGCATCCACTCCTCCGTCGCGACTTGCTCGTGTTACCTTAACTTCAGCGCCATTTTCACTAAACATTTTTTCAAATAATTGTCTTACAAGGTGTTCAAAATCTTCCCAGTCCATAGTTGCTAAGTTGTCAATAGAATTTATTTCTGCTAAAACGTCTTTAGATTCTACAAAACGTTTATCATCTTTATTAATGTCAAGAATCGGCTTTACAGGTGGCAAATTAACAAGAGCTCCAGCAAATAGGCCTTTCAAATTTCTGATGCATTCTTTATAGTCAACTTTTCCAAGATTAATTTTAAGAAAGTCCTCTCTATTAGTGTGCAAAGAAATAATGCATGATGTAAACTCATTACCTGTTGCTTTGTCAATAGCAGTAACCCATCCATTGAATACTACCGACTCAATTGTTTTAGCGTAATCAGATTCGAATATTTCATGAATAGTTCTTAATGTAATTTGAAAAATAATATTCTCATAGTAAATATCAAATTCTTTTTTCTTCATTTCTACAGGTTTTATAGATTTTGTAGATTGAACAAACTTATATTCAACTATCTTGGGGACTTGGTCAGGATTTGGCAGATTATAAGAAATAATGAGAATTTTCGCTTTATCATCATATTGGACTTCATAATCTTTGTTAAAACTTGGAGGATATTTCGAGTTTTCTAAAACAACCTTAACATATTTTTCTACTGCTTCTTTTTCACCATTTTCATAAGCATTCTTCCATTCAGTAATGGATTTATTATATTCTTCTATTTCCTTCTCATGCTGTCGTTTCTTTTCATAGTATAGTTTCTGTTCTTCTTCTAACTTCTTTTTATAATCTTCTAATGCAGAATTGTAGGCTTGGATAGCTTTTGCTTCTTGATTTTCTCTTGCTTCTCGAAGAAAATGAAAAATCTTTTCTAAAAAAGATTTTTTAGGAACATGGTATTGTTTATAATAATCTTCTAACTTGGGTTCTTTTAGGTTTGTTTGAAAAGGAGGATATGAAAATTTTTTATATTGAGTGTTCCAATCAAGTTTATCATCAACCGCTAATGTATATTTGAGCAAATTGTTATAATCTTCAATTTCTTTTTGTGCTTCCTTAGTCATTCTAAGAGCTTCATTTTTGAGATACTCTTTTTCCTCTTTTTCAGCTAACTTTATACTCTGTATCCTTTCTCTTTCCTTTTTTTTAGCTTCTTCATATTCCCATTTTGCAAGAAGTTGTCGTTTTTTAAGTTCAAATTCCCAATATGAATCGGCTTTTATTGTTACGGTTTTCATAAGATAATCATTGAAAAAGGTTTGCTCATAGCGAGCCATTTTATCAGCTCCCTTCTCTCTAATAAATTCTAACCACTCTTTTAACCTTTCCAACAATCATAAAATCCTGTCCCTCAGTAATTACAATAGGCTCATATTTAGGATTAAGAGATTGCAGCACAATAGCGTTTTCTTTTTTGATTACCTTTTTCACAACGCCTTCATCACCATTGACAATCACGACAGCCAATTCTCCAGACTCAACGTCAGGTTGTTTTCTAACAAGCACTAAATCCCCTTCAAAGATCTCTGGATACATAGAATCACCTTTGACGCGCAAAAAGAAATAGTCACCATCTTTTACTGTGTCTAATTCAACTAATTCGCTTCCCAGATACTCTTCACATGCTAAGCTACCATCTGAGCCAGCTCTCACTGTGCCTATGATTGGTACAGGAACTAACTTACCTACAGGTCGCACGTCGGGGTTGTTTTCTAAGAATTTTTTTACAACCTCATCAATGTGCCATGCCTGCGAGGTGGGCTGGGATGGTTCTCTCCCAAGCAAATATTCAATACTAACTCCAAAGAAATCTGCTATCTTTTGCAGTGTATCAAGATCAGGTGTTCTTCTGCCTTGTTCATACATTCCTATCGTAGAAGGACTCAAATTCAATTTTGCTGCTAACTCTGATTGAGAAAGGTCTCTTTCTTCTCTTAATTCTCTTAATCTTTTAGCGAACATAATTTTACACCTCAATTTTATTTTACACTTTTTGTGTTTATATAGTGCACACATTTTGTGTAATTTCGACAACACGTAACGTGTAAATTTGTGAAAAAAATCAATTTACAAACTACACATTAAGTGTATAATAGAATTAAACGGAGGTGATGAGAGGATGAATAAACTAAAAGAGCTAAGGTTAGCAAGAAAACTTTCAGTAAAAGAAGTTGCAAAACAATTAAATATTAGTCCAAGCATGGTTTATGAACTTGAACGGGGAACGCGAAATCCCAGTTTTAAATTAGCAAAAAGAATTTGTGAATTTTATAATTGCTCATTGGATGAAATTTTTTTAAACCATATCAACACAAAACGTGTAGGCACCATGCACACCACCCCGCCCGAAGGGAGGGAGGCGGGATGAAGATAAAGAAGCTGTGTTTAGCTAATGGTGATGAATACGACGATGTAGCAACTGAGTTTAGCATAAACGAATTCAAAAAAGCTATTAGCAAAGGAACACTTATAGAAGTTAGGCAACAAAATAAAACAATAATGATAAACACAGCATATATCATCTCCCTTGAGCTTGGGGGAGAACAAAATGATTCAAAAAAGATTAAGGTTTTTTCTTAGGTTTTGAAGTTTTTGTTTGAGCAAGAGCACTACCAGCAACCGACTTTGAATCTTTACTGTATCTCTTATCACGAAGAATCTTACTTGCAATGGAAGCAACATCTTTGCTGGTTTGCTTTTTATTAGCCAAGCCAATCACTCCCTTAATGTTCTCCCCAAAAATTAGTTTTAAGACTTTGGTTATTCACTTTTTAAAGAGCGAGCAACAGTAAGCAAAGTTTTTAGTTTTTCGCTATCAAGGTTTTTAGCGATACTAATGAGTTCCTCAATCTCTGGCGGGAAGCTATCATTGAAGAACTCACTCAAAGTGATACCAATAGCCGAGCAGATAGCCTCAAGGTTTTCCAAAGAGCACTTTTTAACACCCTTTTCTATGTTAGAAATAAAGCTAATAGACAAACCAGTATCTAAAGATATTTCCTTCAAAGTTTTGTTATATAGTTTGCGAAAATAGCGAATACGACTTCCAACGTCCATAGAATCACCTTATTTCTTATAGTTCCCAACAATTAACCTCAAGGTTAATTTATCAAAATCAAGTTTAAATCACAAGAAAAATAATTTTACCAATAAGTTAAAATTAATATTGACAAATTTAACTTATAGGTATAAAATATAAACAGGTGGTGAATAAAACATGAAAGACATTATTATTCAGCTCAAAAATATTAGAAAGCAAAAGAAAATAACACTTCAAGATTTATCAAAGAAGACTGGCATAAGTGTAAAGCAGCTTAGCAAGATTGAGAATCAAAAAGCTGTACCAAGTGCAGCGACGCTACAAAAGATAGCAGCAGCTCTTGATGCTAAAATCCTCATAGTTGATGATAATCTCCCCGAAGGGAGGGAGGCGGGATGATGGGGAGCGAGGGTGCAAAAAGCAAAGCAAAAAGGGGTGAAAAAATGGATAACAAACAGCAATTGGTAATTGAAATTCTCAAAATATTCGCTGATAGCAACTTAAGCATTAGAGAATGCAAAGAAGTTTTAGAAGCCGTTAAAGAGGCTTTAGAGGATTTAATTCCGTGGGGAAAAGCTAATCATCAATAATCTTAAATTCTATTGAATAGAGAGGTTTTGCCATAACAACATTTGAAGGTGGAGGAACTCTTAAAAATTCTCTTGCTTCTAAAATTTTTGAAAGACCTTCTTTTAAGTACTCCAAGGATTTTTTAGGAATTTCAAATTCACAGTTAGGACATTTTAGACTGTCTTTTTTAAGAAGGTATTCATCTTCAACAGAAAATGATTTCTTACATTTGCAGTTAAAAACAATGTCCATAGTTTTCAACCTTCTTTCTCTTATATTATTACCTCGCTCCCCAGTTCCTTTTCACTTTAATATTACATTACCACGAAAGGAGGTGCAAGGGAATGAACAAAAACAGCATGAATATTTACAAACTTGCAAGAAAGGAAGCAGGTTTGACACAGGAAGAAGCAGCTGAAAAGCTACACGTTGGTGTAAGAACATTAGCTGAATATGAAAGTGGCAGAGTAAGACCAAATGATGACATTGTTGAGATGATGACAAGGATATACGGAACACCGTGGTTACCTTACATGCATTTCAAGAACTCTGTTCTGGGCAAATATCTACCTGAGCTACAGCTCATAGATGCACCAATGGCAGTGCTAAAGTTGCAGAAAGAAATGAATGACGTCAAGAACGTAAACGATGAAGCAATTGAAGCTGTGTGCGATGGAGTAATTGACAGCGAAGAACAAAGCATATGGCAGAGATACAAAAAAGAAATACTGGAGATGGCAAGTGCATGTTTGACAATTTGGTATGGAAAGGAAGGTGCTTAAGGGTGTTAGTTACAATTAACAACATTCAAATCCAAGTTAAAGAATACAAAGGACAAAGAGTAGTAACATTCAAAGACATTGATTTGGTTCATCAAAGACCAGAAGGAACCGCAGCAAGAAATTTCAGAGAAAACAAAGAAAGGTTTATTTTAAATGAGGATTACTTTATAGTAGACCAACCCGACGAAATTCGTCGTCTTGGTTTAGAGAGGCCTCAAGGAGGAACTCCTGAAAAAGTTATATTGATTACTGAGTCAGGGTATTTGATGTTAGTTAAATCTCTCAATGATGATTTGGCATGGAATGTCCAAAGACAGCTTATAAATGTTTATTTTAGAGCGAAAGAAATAACCCAGCAGATGACTAATCTGCAGATTTTGCAACAGGTTGTGAACGCTTTGGTTGAACAAGAAAGAAAACAGTTAGAGCTTGAACAAAAAGCAGTATATCTTGAGAGTAAAGTAATTGATTTGCAAAGAGGTTTAGTAGATATAAATATTCCATTGAGAACACAGTTTGTTGATTTAGTAAGAAAAATAGCCATTACAAAAAGATTACCATTTGATGCAGTATTCAATGAGATTTATATCAAGCTGGGGAAACAAGAGCATATAGATATTTTCAGAAGAGCAGAGAACAGAAAAATATCAAAGTTAGATGTGGTTGAACAGTGCAACTTACTTGTGAAAGCAATCAGGTTAGCAAAAACATTGTATCCAGATGTATTGCCTAAAGAATTATCTGAGAAAGGGAGTGCATAGATGATGAACAAGCTTATTCACTTGCAGGAAGTATTAACAGCAGAAGATATTGACACAAAAACTTTGCGTGGTGCAACAGTAGAATACTGCGAGGTTGAGGAAACGGATTTTGATATCATAGTGTCACTGGTCTTCAGAAAAGGTAATAAGCGATATGCATTAAATTTCTGCACTTGTGGAGATCTTTACTTTGGTGAGGATGGTGTTAGCAATGACAGATAAGAAAGCTTACACAGTGCAAGAGGCAGCAAAGATATTGAGTCTTGGGAAGACAACAGTTTATGAATTGATTTGGCAGAATAAGCTCAAACACATCAAGATTGGGCGCAAGATTATCATTCCAGAGGCGGCTATTCAAGAATTCATTGAAGCAAATACAAAGACCAATAGAGAGTGGAAGGAGTGTGAACAGCTTGAAGCATCCAAGACGTTTGAAACGCAGACACAAAGAATATCTAACTCAGCTTGGATACGACGCTAAAGAATGGTTGTTAGTGAAGGACACAACGGAACTATTACAAATAGTGCATAGAGCAAGCGGTGAAGTAAGACAGTTTGAAAAGGACAAAAAAATAAGCCCATCCTTGGGCAAGCATACCACTTTAATTATACATGATTGGGAGGGGAAAAGCAATGACATTGCCAAGGGTAGAGGTTCCGGCTGACAGGGAAAAGATACAGCGATTAATAGCAGCGTTGGAGCAGCAAATAAAGGCTGATACAAGCGAAAAGGATAGATTAATACATCAGAAAGCTGTTGAAGATTTGAGAAAAGCGTTGGGGAGGGGAAACAATGAAGTTTTTGAGAGTTAACGACCGTTGGATAAACGCTGATGAGATACAAACAGTTGAAGTGAGAAAGTGTTACAAAGAAAAATATTATATTCGTGAATATTATCAAGCAGTACTTATAACAAAGTATGATTCAGAATACATTCTTTACGAACACGAAGATAAAGGAAAAGTTCTTGACTACATTGTTTTATTATTAATACAACTTAACGGAGAAGCTATAGACAACAACAGTGTTATTCAGGAAACTGAAAACAGAGTGTCGTGGTCTGAAGTGTCGCTGTAACACATCGGGGCTGCGGCGCAAGGCTGCAGCGTACCAGCCGGGCGCAGGGCGGGGCAGGCTGGGAGATAATAAAAAGAAGGTGTCAAGAATGAACATAACAAAGAAGAATATAGAATTTTTCAGGCGAGAATACAAAGAATACAAGGAGAGTGAAACAATGGATTGGGAAAAAATATCGACTTATTATGAAAGAGAAGCTGAAAAATGGTATGGAAGCTACGAAGAAGCCATAAAACAGGCTGAAAGAGAAAAAGAAAGTTTAGAAGAAGAGTTAGCAAAAGCTTATAGAGCTTTAGAAAAAGCAATTGAGGTTATTGTCTCTAACAATATTTGTACACAAGATATATGCCAAGGGAAATGTACTGAATGCTGGGAAAAGAAATTATTAGAAGAAAGTTAATAATCAAATAATAAAAAGAAAGGAAGGAAGAATAAATGAAAGAGTATTGTTATTTATGTCCACACAACAAATTTAATTGGAACAAAAATGATTATGAGTGCAAAGCTAAAGAAAAATATGAGAATTTTGAATGTTTTATTCCTGAAGTTGTTAAAAAGGTATTATATAGTTTGAGAGAACATTTAGAGGAATACGTTGATAGATATGAAATTGAGGAGGATAAAAAAGATGAATAATAAATTAACGCTTCTTTTCAATGCCTACCTCTACAGAGGTAAAACAGCTGTAGACAAGAAAGAAATTATACGCAACTCAACAGACGATGATTATGAGAATATTGCTTTGTATCTTTCGGAGGACTTTATAGAAGAGGCATATAGAATGTTACAAATGACAAGAAAAGCTATAGCTGAAGGGATGGTAGAGCTATGAAGAAGTACATTGTAGCGTTTCTGTGCGGAGCACTTACATGGCACATTTTGCTTTTAGCTTTTGACACTTTTCGACAAAGACAAGGAACAATCGGTGGAGAGGTTTTAGTATTTCCGCTATTAGTTCTTACATTTTATCTTGGTTGGACAGTAAAAGATGAGATTGAAAATCTTAAAAGAAAGGAGAATGCACAATGTTAAACGAACTTGAGCTTTTAGAAATCAGAGAGGCTGAAAACTTTATGCATCAAGAGATTGACGAGGAAAGGTTCAAAATCACAAACCTTGAACAGGCAAACTGGGCTTTCAGAAAAATTGCGGCATTCAAAAAGAAACAAAAAGAGAATGAAAATCTTGCAAAAGCAGAAATAGAACGCATAACAAACTGGCTTAAGAATGAAAATGAGAAAATTCAGAGAAGTATTGAGTTTTTTGAAATGCTTATAGCTGAATATCTTACGACAGAAAGGCAAAAAGATCCTAAGTTTAAATTATCAACACCCTATGGCAAGGCAACTTTCCGGAAACAACAGCCCAAATGGAATTATGATGATATAGCTTTGCTAAACTGGCTCAAACAAAATAATATGCAGGAATACATCAGAATTAAAGAAGAGGTTAACAAAGCTGAGCTCAAAAAAGTTCTCAAGGTAGAAGGTAACAAGGCAATAACAGAAGATGGTGTTGTTGTGGAAGGCATAACAATTGAAGAGCAACCTGAAAAATTAGTTATAGAGGTGAATGAATAATGAGTGAGATGCAAATACAGGCAGTTCAGAATACATCAATAATTGATAATGTATCGCTTCAAGCTGTTCAACAGACACTAACAAAGATTAAGCAGTTTCAAGCAATTGTGCAAAAAAGTCTAAAGCAAAATTTTGACTATGGAATAGTACCGGGAAGTCAAAAGCCTTGTCTGTTAAAAGCAGGGGCAGAGAAAATTATCATGCTTTTGGGACTAAGAAGTGAATTTGTCATTGAGGACTCAGTGAAAGATTGGGCAGAAGGATTCTTTTACTATCTAATAAAATGCAAACTTTATAAAGATGACATGCTCATTACTGAAGGTATGGGGAGCTGTAGCACTAAAGAAAAGAGGTACAAGAATCAAGATGCATTCACTTTAGACAATACAGTGTTAAAGATGGCAAAGAAAAGAGCTTTAGTGGATGCGGCATTAACTGTCGGAAGTCTATCAGATATTTTCACACAAGATTTAGACGACATAGACATTGAAGGCAATGAGATAACAAAAGAAAAGCAACAGATTGCAAAAGAGGATGACATTATTACAGAAGCTCAAAGAAAGCGAATGTTTGCATTGGCACAAGGTAATCATGAAATTGTAAAAGAAGTACTCGATCAGTTTGGATATGAACACAGCAAAGATGTTAAAAAAGTAGATTACGAAAAGATTTGTAACAAAATTGAGCAAAGACTACAACAAGGGCAGGCTCAATAAAAACTGTTTCAGCGGAGAGGCGACGCTGCCTCTCCGTGCATGATTCTTTGAAAATTCTTTGAAAAAGGAGAGTGATTGCGATGTTGTATCTTGCTAATGCCTTCAGCTTGAACATGCTTGAAGTTGGTGATGGAATTGAATTGATAGTTTATCCATTATCAATTAACGATGTCAAAAATCTGCTCAGCAAAGGTTTTAAAAGCATAGTGGGACACCCTGACACAGCAGCAATACTTTCTAATATGCTTGGCATTACTGTTCAAGAAAATAGAGAAACAGTAAAGCTTTTAAAAGGTGATGAACTGGTTGTCGGGCAATACATAGGCCCAAGGTTAGCACCGGGCACAACCACACTGCCAGAAGGTGCTACAATACAGTTTTACCTTGTCCGCATCAAATAGCCCAGCGGGGCGCAAAGCTCCGCAAACGTGAAAATGAGGTGCTGAAAATATGAATTACATAAAACAGTTAAATGCCCTATACGATTGGTTACAGAGCAATCACTTGTCTGCATCCGCACAGTTGCTTTATCACACTTTATTGATGATAAACAACAGTTGCGGATGGACAGAGTGGTTCCAGCGAACCAATCAGTCCATTTGTGGACTTATAGGGATTGATGAGAAAACATTAATTAGGGCTCGCAATGAATTAAAACAAAAGGGATTAATAGATTTTAAAAGCGGGAGTAAAAAAGGTGAGATTACAAGATATAAAATCATAGATTTAACTTCGGCTGGAGAAAAGACTGTAAAAATTCCACCCAACGAATGTTTGGATGGAAAAATTCCATCCAAACCTCCAGTAGAACCTCCAGTAGAACCTCCAGTAGAACCTCCAGACATATATAAACTAAAACAGAAACAAAAAAATAATGATGTAGTAGTAGATATAGACGAACCCAGCAATTTCCAAACGGACGAAAAATTTAAAAAGGTTGTACATCTATTTGAAAACAGCGGTTTTGGAACAATTAACACAACCATAGCGGATACACTTAAGGATTTTGCAAAAAATTACTCTTTTGAGTTAATTGAAGAAGCATTTAGAAGAGCAAGACAAAATCATGCGGTTAGTCTGCGTTATGTTGAAACTATGCTTATTGCATGGAAGGAACAAGGGATAGAAACTTTGGAACAACTTAAAGAGTTTGAAAAGAAAAGAAGTTTATATAAAGGTGGTGGTAAGAGTGGAAAGTCTCAAGGAAATAGCTGGGGCAATGATGAACAGTATAAAAAAATTGGAATTACCATCTAAGGCCACATGTCCAATATGTGGTGAGGCAACAACTATGGAGATAGAGATTTTAGGACAGCGGCGAGTGGTTCCAAGAATGTGTGCTTGTAAAAGAGAAGAGTACAGAAAGCAAGAAGAAGAGAATGAAAACAGGCAGAAAAAACTAAGACTTGAAAGATTGAGACAGTATTCTTTAATGGACAAGCGTTTTGAAGAGTATACCTTCGAAAATTTCAGGATTGATGAAGACAATCGCAAGTTATATAAAATGGCGATTAGGTATTGTCAGCGTTGGGATGAGATGAAGAGAAAAAATGTGGGTTTTCTCTTTTACGGTCCACCTGGAACAGGCAAAACTTATTTAGCTTTTTGCATCGCTAACGAATTGCTAAAAAGAGAGGTACCTGTCATAGCGATGTCAACTATTGGCTTACTGAACAAGATAAAAGAGACTTACAACAAATATGGGCAGGAAAGTGAGATCGATATAATCAATATTTTCAAAAATGCATCTTTGTTGGTTCTTGACGATTTAGGTGCTGAGAATGATTCTGGATGGGTGAAGGAAAAGCTATATGAAATAATTGATAGTCGTTACAGAGATGGCAAACCTATGATAGTTACTACTAACCTCACGCTGGAACAATTAAAGAATAAGCTGACAGGCGAAGATGGAGTCACACGAACTTATGACAGATTGATAGAAATGTGCTATCCAGTGTTGATTCAAGGTGAGTCTAAAAGAGTAAGAAAGGCAAGAGAAAAAGACAACATTATCAGAGATTTACTTAGTTAAAGGAGTGTTTTGCAATGTACTATAACTTTCCGCCTATCAAAAACTACAAGGATATAAAGCCATCTGAACAGCTCAAGAAAATAAAAGAAGAACTGAGAGAGGTTGAAAAAGCTCAAACAACTGTTCAGAAATTAATAGAAGCACTTGACTTACTGCATGCGGTTGAAACGCTAATAAGGATACTGGAGCAAAGATGCACAGGTACAATTCTATCGTTAGATGTTCTCAAAGATTGCGTAATCAAGAAGAACAAGGAGCGTGGATACTATGACATGGCTTGACGCTGTGTTAATGATAATTGCAACAAATTGGATTTATAAGGAGTGATAAAGATGAAATATTACTGCGAATTCTGCATTTACAAGAAAAGCTTCAGTAACATTGAATACTGCGAGCTTGAAAGTGAGTATAGGTTACAATGTAATGTTCATCAGATTATTGAAAAGTTGATTGAGAAAGTCAAAAAAGAAGCAGAAGAAAAACAACAAAATTAATATAGAGGTTGATGTTGCGATGATGTATAAAGTAATAATCCCGGGTAGACCAGTACCTAAAGGCAGGCCAAGATTTAATAGAGTAACCGGCACTGTTTACAATCCAAAAAGAACTAAAGAGTATGAAGAGTTTGTAGCATGGTGTGCAAAGCAGACTTTTAAACAGCCTCTTACTTGCGAATTAGCAGTTTACATAGATGTGTATGTCAAAAACAACGTCTTTCCTGACATAGATAACATTGCTAAATCTATTCTTGACGGAATGCAAGGAGTGGCTTATGAGAACGATAGGCAGATATATTTTCTATCAATACAACGATTGAAAGGCAAAGATGAGTATGTTGAAGTGAGAATCGAGCCTAAAGAGGAGGCTTGCTAAATGTTGAAATGTCAAAAAGAAATAGCTAAACGTGCCAAGTATTATCTCTACAATTACAAAGAAATTAAAGAAAAGATTGAAACAGCAAAAGAAGATATGATTATGTCGAGAAAAACATACTTTAGCACATTGACAAATCAAGGATATTATTCTAATCCTGTTGAAAATGCAATCTTGAAATTTGATAAAGAATATGGTGAAGATGAAAAATGGTTAAGGGTTATAGATGATGCTTATGACATTGTGAGAACGGAAAATCATACAAAGTATCAATTTATGATAAAGAGGTTTTATAAGAAAGAACCTTATTGGCGGATATTGAATGAGCTACATATTGAAAAGTCTACATTTTACAGGTGGGAAGAGGAAATCGTCGGCTTAGTTGTTATGTTAGCAATACAGAGCAAATTAGTTCAGATTTAAAGGAATCAATGCCTTTAATGTTGCTCGATTAAGTCTTCCAAGAATAGATAATTA
>Ga0073360_141_pt1 | contig 21431 bp, 17 predicted proteins | sample YelNatPosite1Avi_FD_63906 | JGI IMG/M metagenome (GOLD analysis project Ga0073360, IMG submission 63906) | Hot spring thermophilic microbial communities from Obsidian Pool, Yellowstone National Park, USA - site 1 Avi (version 2) (version 2) | ecosystem: Environmental > Aquatic > Thermal springs >... | reverse complement strand
CCACGCAAAAAAGATTTTGTCTGTTGCTGTATATAACCATTACAAGAGGATATACTACCACGACACTAAAAAAGATGATGTTGAACTTCAAAAAGAGCAACATCTTGATGCTTGGACCAACAGGGTCTGGTAAAACATACCTTGCACAGACTCTTGCAAAGATGTTGAATGTTCCGTTGCCAATAGCTGATGCAACAACTTTGACAGAGGCAGGTTATGTTGGTGAAGACGTTGAAAATATCCTGCTCAGGCTCATACAGAATGCTGACTATGATATTGAAAGAGCAGAGCGTGGTATAATCTATATAGATGAGATTGACAAGATTGCAAGAAAGTCTGATAATCCTTCTATCACAAGAGATGTTTCAGGCGAAGGTGTTCAGCAGGCACTACTCAAAATATTGGAAGGGACTATTGCTTCTGTACCACCACAGGGGTGGGAGAAAACATCCGCATCAGGAGTTTATACAGATAGACACAACAAACATCCTGTTTATCTGTGGCGGTGCATTTGAGGGTATTGAGAAGATAATTGAAAAGAGAATTGGTGAAAAGACACTTGGTTTTAATGCAAAGATTGAAAGTAAAAAAGAAAAAAAGATTGGAGATATACTAAGACAGATAATGCCTCAGGACCTTTTAAAGTTTGGAATGATTCCAGAATTTATAGGACGCGTGCCTATAATAGTTACATTGGATGCATTGGATAAAGAGGCTTTAATAAAGATACTGACAGAGCCCAAAAATGCACTTGTAAAGCAGTATCAAAAACTTTTTGCAATGGATGGTGTAGAACTTGAGTTTGAAAAAGATGCTCTTGAGGCTATTGCTGACAAAGCAATTGAACGCAACACTGGTGCAAGAGGTCTTAGAGCTATCATGGAAGAGATTATGCTTGATGTAATGTTTGAGATTCCATCAAATGATAAGATAGAAAAGGTTATTATTACAAAAGCGGCTGTTTTAAAAGAAGATAAACCTATTGTAATAATAAATGAAAACAAGAAAGTTCAGAAAAAGCCGAGACTAAAACAACGTCTTCAGGAAAGAAGAGGAAATGTATCATAACATAAAAATCTGAAAATGTACAATCTGACAATTAGAACAGAAGGCTGGAGAAAACCACCAGCCTTCTTCTTTTTGAATTTTTTCATTTCAAAGAAGGGAATTTTGAGTTTGTATAGAATTAAGTTATTATATAACATTGTTGATAGAGACAATTTTAGTTTTGGACTTTTAAAAAGTCCGGTGAGAAGTTTTGTTAAAAGTAAGAGAGTATCAGGAGAGTTTGGAAGAAAAGATTCTTTCACCATATGCGACTCTATCAAAAAATACAAAAGGAAGACAAAGACCTGAACAAAAATGCGATGTGAGAACGGAGTTCCAAAGAGATAGAGATAGAATAATACATTCCAAATCTTTCAGGAGGCTAAAACACAAAACCCAGGTATTTATATCTCCAGAAGGTGACCATTACAGAACAAGGCTTACACACGCTTTGGAGGTTGCACAGATTGCAAGGACAATTGCAAGAGCTCTGAGGCTCAACGAAGATTTAACAGAGGCAATAGCACTTGGTCATGATTTGGGTCACACACCCTTTGGCCATGCAGGTGAGGATATCTTAAACAAGATAACCACAACCGGCTTTTCACACAACGTCCAGAGCCTGCGAGTTGTTGATTTTCTGGAAGGAGAAGATGGGCTTAACCTTACATTTGAGGTCAGGGACGGGATTTTGAATCATGTGTGGGGGAGGACACCTGCCACTTTAGAGGGCAGAGTTGTCCAGTTTGCAGACAGGATTGCATACATCAACCATGACATTGACGATGCAATAAGAGCAGGTATATTGAAGGAAGATGACCTGCCAAAAGACTGTCTCAAAATCTTGGGATTTTCTAAGAGAGAGAGAATTAATACATTAATTAGGGATATAATAAAAAATAGTATGGACAAGCCAGAAATCTCCATGAGCGAAGATGTTTTTTATGCTATGCAAACTTTGCGAAGTTTCATGTTTGAGAATGTGTATATTGGTTCCGAGGCAAAAAAGGATGAAAGCAAAGCTAAATATATTATACAGGCTCTTTATGAGTATTTTATGTCGAACTGTGACGTTTTACCCGATGATGTGAAAAAAAATATCGACAGGTTTGGCAAGGAACAGGCAATAGTAGACTATATAGCCGGAATGACAGACAGATATGCTATGAGAAAATTTTATGAATTATTCTTACCATCACCGTGGAACAAGCTTTGATTTTTATTAAAAATGCTAAAAGGTATTTTAAAGAATTTGTCGAAATAAAATTAAATTGTCTTAAAAAACGCGAAGGTGAACGTGATGTGCTGGAAAGAGTTGTAGAACAGGTCCTCAACAAGGTTGACATTGTTGATGTGGTCTCAATGTATGTCCCGCTTAAAAAAGTGGGAGTGAACTTCAGAGCGCTTTGTCCTTTTCATCAAGAGAGGACGCCCTCTTTTTATGTCTCACCGTCAAAGCAAATATTTCACTGTTTTGGCTGTGGAGTTGGGGGCAATGCTATCCATTTTGTTATGCGCATAGAGAATTTGACCTTTACAGAAGCGCTCAAAGTTTTAGCAGAGAAGGCTAAAATTGACGTAGAATTTTCTCAATCTCAGTCAGCAAAAGACAGAGCTTTGGCAAAACAAAAAGAAGAGCTTATTTCTCTTCACCATGACTGTTTTGAATATTTTCAAAGGCAATTGTATCTGAGGGAAAACATAGATGCTGCAAGGTATATTTTGAAAAGGGGTATAAGAAAAGAGACTGCAAAACAGTTCGGACTTGGCTTTTGTCCTGAGAATAACAACTTGTATGAGTTGCTTGCAAAAAAGTATTCCAAAGAGATTATTGATAAAAGTGGAATTTTTATTGAGAGAAATGGAAAGAATTATTGTAGATTCGAAGGAAGGCTGATTTTTCCTATATTCGATACAATGAACAGAGTAATTGGGTTTGGTGGTCGTATAATTGACGACTCCCGAGCACCTAAATACATGAATTCTCCAGATACTCTTATATTTTCAAAATCGAAGGTTTTATATGGTCTTAACATTGCAAAGTCAAGCAAGGAAAAAGACTTTGTGGTTGTGGAAGGGTATATGGATGTCATTTCTCTTCATCAGGAAGGTATAGACAATGTTGTAGGGGTTTTGGGTACAGCCCTAACACAGGATCACAGTTTCCTTCTGCGCAGGTACAAAAATGAGGTCATTCTTTGCTTAGACAGTGACCAGGCAGGAAAAAATGCGACGTTTAGAAGTGGTGATATACTTTACCAAAATGGGCTTATGGTAAAGGTTATGGAGCTTGAAAATGCAAAAGACCCTGACGAGTATATAAAAAAGTTTGGGAAGGATGCGTTTTTACTAAAGAAACAAAATGCTATGTTCGTAATAGATTTTAAAATAAAGCAGATATCTTCTAATTATGATTTATCAAAATCTGATCAGAAGTTCAGGTTTGTGAGAGAATACTTTGAAAAGATTTTAATGCCAATTTCAAATGAGGTTGAAAGGCAGGAATATATAAAGAAGCTATCCCAGATCACACAAATTGATGAAGATGCAATATTAAAGGAATTTACCAAAAATGAAAATATAAAACTAAAACGCATAGAAAGTATTCAACATTTTAAGCAAGTTCAGCAAAAAAGTAATTTAACTGAAGAAGAGAGAATCAAAAAAAATGATATAGACCTTTTATCTATCTATGTGGAGTGGGCTAACAAGTCAGAAAGCATCAGAAATGCTGTTACCGAGGATGATTTTTGTACCGAAGATATAAAAATACTTTTCAGTTCAATAAAAAACTTAATTAATGAGGGGATGGAAGTGACCTATTCGATGCTTTTGACCTTTGTTGATGATGAAAAAGTATTGTCAGAACTCACAAGCTTTTCTTCGAAAGGATTTGAAACAGAAGAAGCTGCCAAGAGAGCGATAGAAGAGCTAAAAACAAACAATAATAGAATGTTGTGGTTAAGACGTGAGATGTTGGAGGCGCAAAAGAGAGGAGATAATGAAAAGGTATTGAAGTTGCAAATGCTAATTAGAAAAATCAAAGACGGAAAGGAGGGAATTTAAGGGATGACAGAGCAGAACATGGAAAATAATGAGGTGAAAAACCTCAATGACCAAAATATAAATAAAGAGACTGGAAGCGAGCAGCAGCAAGAAGTTGAAAAACAATTGCTTGAATCACAGAAAAATGAAAATCAAGAAAAACAGCCTGCTAAAAAAAGCACAGAAAACAAATCGGAAGGCAAGAAGATGAGCGAAGAAAAAAAGACTCTTATAAGAGAAAAGGTCAGAGAACTTATATCTCTTGGTCAGAGCAAAGGGTTTTTGACATATTCAGAAATACAGGAGATTCTTGACAAGGTAGAACTTGATGCAAGCCAAGTTGAAAGTATCTACGATACCTTGGAGAGCATGGGAATTGATGTTGTAGACGACAGAGTATCAGAGGAGGAGCTATTAAAAGACGATTTGGAAAATCTGCCTGAAGGTATTGCTATAGATGACCCTGTCAGGATGTATTTGAAGGAAATTGGCAAGATTCCACTTTTGACCCCTGAAGAGGAGATTGAACTTGCAAAGAGGATCGAGCAAGGCGATGAAGAGGCTAAAAAGAGGCTTGCAGAAGCAAACTTAAGGCTTGTTGTAAGCATTGCAAAAAGGTATGTAGGGCGTGGAATGTTATTCTTGGACCTAATTCAGGAAGGAAATTTGGGACTTTTAAAAGCTGTTGAAAAGTTTGACTACAGAAAAGGGTATAAATTTTCCACATATGCAACGTGGTGGATAAGGCAGGCAATAACAAGGGCAATTGCAGACCAGGCAAGAACTATTAGAATTCCTGTGCACATGGTTGAGACAATAAACAAGCTTGTAAGGGTATCCCGTCAGCTTTTGCAGGAAAAGGGAAGAGAACCAACACCGGAAGAGATTGCAAAAGAGATGAACATGCCAGTTGAAAAAGTGAGAGAGATTCTAAAGATTGCACAAGAGCCGGTATCACTTGAGACTCCAATCGGTGAAGAGGAAGATAGCCACTTGGGCGACTTTATTCCAGATGATGATGCTCTTGCGCCATCTGAAGCTGCTGCATATTCAATGCTAAAAGAGCAGCTTTTAGAGGTTTTGGATTCTTTAAACGAAAGAGAAAAGAAGGTTTTAAAACTCAGATTTGGTCTTGAAGATGGCAGAGCACGTACCTTAGAAGAGGTTGGCAAAGAGTTCAACGTCACAAGAGAGAGAATCCGCCAAATTGAGGCAAAGGCTTTAAGAAAACTCAGACATCCGAGCAGGAGTAAGAAGCTTAAGGATTTTTTGGAGTAAAAATGAAAGGGGATTACCAGGTAGGCAGGTAATCCCCTTTTTGTTGTTTTAACTTGTAATTGGAATTTTAGAACAAATAAGAAAAAATACTAGTTCAAAATTGGGAACTAAAAAACATAAAAAGAGTCTGTATATAATTAATAAGGGGCTGACTAAAAACAAAGTTTTAAAATTTTTATATCACAGCATATAGGAAAAGTTCATCAAACAAAAAACTAAATCTTATAATGAAAGGGGCTATCCAATTATTTTTTGGACAGCCCCTCATAATTTGTAAATGTTTATTTGTACAATACTGCATCACCTACAAAAGGGTAAATCATACAATCATAATTAGCTGGATTTGCAAAAAATTCAATCTTTAATGTATTACAGCCAACTACATCTAAAGAGACATCTTTTCCTTTTTCACCTTTTGCAATTTCTATCTCATATCTTTTTTCTCCGTCTAAATAGATAGTAAATTTACCACTTGCTCCTACTTCAGAATCATCATCTAAACCCAAAGTCATTTTCAGTTTTTTGTAATCGCCGTTTAATATATACTGAACAAAAGTAAATCGCCTATTATCATTTGAGTCCCAATATGAACGTTGGTAAGCATCCCACCAAATATTTTTACGATATGTTTTTCCAAGCAATGTGACCACATCTTGATTTATACCATAACGACCCTGATCGCCCCAAGAATTTCTAACAGATTTATAGGCACTCAACGGCAAATCAGTAAGATATATCCCGCCATTTGGACCCAAATTGGGACCTATAACTAATGCTTTTTGATTATCATTAATTTTCCAAGGAGCTATGTTTTTATTAAAGAAGCAATATAAAATTGAGTCAAGGTGGACAAACCTCATCCCTTTATAGTTTATAAATGGAACTTTGTATTTAAGTGTCACCCCATTTAGGATAATATCTCTTTGATACTCATAAACTGGGCTTGTTCCTGTCTTTTTGCTAAGTTCATTCACCTTTGCTTGAAGATCAGCATTTTCTTTTTTTAACTTGTCATATTGAGTTTTTAGAGAGTTGTAATCTTTCAAAAGTTTTTCGTACATAGTCTTATAATTTGTTGGAGATGACGCAACTGCAACAAAACAAAAAATGACAGCAAATAGGATTATAAATACTGAAATGTGCTTTTTCATTTCCTCAACCTCCCTGAAAGAGTTTTGTTTTTACTATTATATTACATTAATGAAAAACTTAATGTCAACCATATTTTGAAATAAATAAACTCTTGCATTTATATACGTGAAAAATTATAATTAAATCAAGATAACACCTTAAAAGCATATAATTTGTAGAATAATGTCGAATTGTGTCAAGTAATATTAAAAAGCAGTAATGGGAGGGAAAAAAGTTGCTTTACTGTCCCAAGTGTGGTGCTACAATTGAAAAGGGGCAGAAAGTATGTAGTCAGTGTGGAGAAAGCTTAGAGGCAAAGACTTTGAGTAATTTGCAAAGATCTAAGAGAGAATTCTTCTTAGAAAAATACTTTGAGGGACAAACAGAAGAATTTAAAGTTCCAAGCATAAAATTTAAATTTGAGAGAAAATTTTTGCCCTGGCTTTACGGAATTATAGGTTTCCTGGTGTTTTTAATATTGTTTATAGCGATTGGAAAGTCAATATATTCTCCCCAAAGGCTTGTGGATGAATTCAAGGAAGCTGTTAAAAATAAAGATACAAGAAAGCTTTCCAAAGTACTTGTTCATGAAACAGGTGAACAAATTTCACAAGACAATCTAAAAGCTTTCTTAGAATTATGTCAGACAAAGCCTGAATACATAGACGGTGTTTTCAAAGCATTAGATGAAGCAATTCAATCAATTTCAAATTCATCCTCAGGTGAAAAGAATAAATCTCTAATCGATACTTTATCTGATCTTTTCTCAACTCAAGATTATTCTAATGATTTTCTCTTAAAACCTGCAGGCAAAGGCTTGATTTTCTTTACGAAATATAAGATTGCAGCAAAAAATTACTTTTTAAAGGTAAAGTGTGACACTAAGGATGCAAAAATATTCTTGAATGGTAAAAACATTGCTTCAGTTTCAGACCCATCTCAGGAAATCTCAATAGGTCCATTGATTGCTGGGATATACAAGGTTAAAGCAGAATACAAAGGTCCGTATTGTACATTAGAGAAGATTGATGAAGAAAAAATTTACAGTACAGATTTTAGTAACTATAACCAATACACTGCTGAACTGTATCTTTATCCTCGCTACGTAGAGGTAAACTCAGATTTTGAGGATGCTGAGATAATTTTGAATGGTAAGCCAACCGGTGTTTTGGTAAAAGATGCGTCTGAATTTGGACCTGTAAGTGACGAAAGTGAGTTTAGTGCAAAAATAAAACTTCCATGGGGTGAAGTGAGAACAACTTCTGTAAAACTTGGCAGCTGGTCAAATAGCATTACAATTCCAAATACACTTTCAAACGATGATACTAATAATTCGACATTCGAAAAGGTTGCTTCTGTTATAAATGATTTTGAAAAGTCTTACAGAACTGCTATGATAGCTCAGGCTCCGAATAAGTTTTTGCATATTTCTGATGAATTAAAACAAATTTTTACCAGCAGAATTGAAGATTTAAAAGCTAATAACCAAAAGTTTACAGGTAAAGTAACAAAAACAGAGTTCAACTTGGGAACGTTAAAATTGTTTAAAAACGAAGATGGAAAAATTACATTAAAAATTACTGCAAAAATTTACTACAAAGATGCAATATATTCCCAAGACGAGACTCCACCACAAGATATTCCTGAAAAAGAAACTGGACAGGTTTATACACTTGTATGGGATGAAAATGGAAAGAACTTTGTTATCATTGGAATAGATGCTCCTTGGTATTATGATTGGCCAGAAGATGGCAAGATTAAAGAATACAAATTAGATGAAGGGAGTGTGTGATTGGAATGATAAAGTGTCCGTATTGTAATAGAGAACTTCAAGAAGGTGAGGTTTGTAGTTGTCAAACAAATCAAACGATGGTGAGTCAAACAAATGGCAATGAAGTTACAAGTGGTGAAGTATTGAATAATACTCAAAATGCTGCAAAAGTTAGTGAGGATGTTAAAAGCGAAAATATTGAGCAGACTATGAATACTGCTGAAGAAAAGAAAAAGAAAGCCATTAATACTTCAACCCTAAATGATGTAATTAACTCAGCAGTTCGATATTGTTATCTTACAATAAAATTTGCTTGGGCATTTTTAAAAAATCCCTTCGTTTTTATTTCAAGGGTAATACAGAACAATGACTATAAAGCAGGCATTTTGTTTGCTATTCTTGCTTTTATATTTGTTTCTGTTCAAAATCTTGTTTTAGCGGGGAGAGGTATAAAGTTAGTTGAAGATTTTATTGGGATATCTGACCTTTTAAATTCGTATTCATTGTTTAAAACATTTCTTTATAATTTTATAGGTTTGTTTCTTTTATACCTTTTGTATTGCGGCATTGTTAAATTGACATTTGTGATATTAAAAGAAAATATTGATTTTAAGGCTGTATTAGGAGGAATAGGGGTAAGTTTAATTCCTCTTGGATGGGTAGCTATTGTGAATTTAATTTTGCAGTTTATAAGTGTTTGGTTAGTTGTATTATTATGCATATTTGGTTTTCTTATGAATGTTATATTAAATTTTTGGTCTGTTAAGGTTTTACTGAAAGATAAAGAAACTAAGGCACTTTATATTACAGTAGGAGCGTATATTGTGTGTATTATTTTATTAGCAGTGATTGTATTGGCGATGGGCAATGGGATAGCAAGTTCAAGTGGGGGAAATGTTATTAGTATAGGTTCCGATAATATTATTGGAACTTGGTCGGATGATAAAGATACCATCATATTTTATCCAAATGGTACATTTAAAGCCCACTACTATTGGATAGGTGGTGCGTGGGAGATAGATGGGAATAAATTATATCTTACCGGAACGCTGACGGGCAAAGAGGGATATTATTACAAAATTAAGGGTAATAAACTGATTTTAGAACCTATCCCTGGTTCTGGCATGGGTAATTATGAATTTTATAGGGTTAGGTAAATTAAGATATTTTTAGTTCGGTATAGAGGTGGTCTGTGGGCATGAGAAAGGGTAGATTGATAATTGTTTGTATATTTATCCTTTTATTATTGTCAATTACTGGATGTTCGGTGTTTAAAACAAAAAAAGAAAGTATAAGTAAAATCAACACTCCAGCTTTACAAAAATCGAATCAGACCATTAAGTCAAGTGGGAATAAAGCTACAAACAAACCTACATGGGATGTTGTATTTGAAAGAATATATCAATCAACAGAGAAATACAAAATAGATGTATTAATCCCTAAAGTGATTGGGAGTGGGTTAAAACAAGATATACGTGAGAAAATAAACTCTGTTCTCAAGAGGTATATTGACCAACAAATAGAAAACATAAAAAGAGTAGCTGAAGGGCCAAAGAATGAACTTGATTTTTATCCATACATACTTAATATCAAATGTGAATGGGATAAAAGTGTTTCACCCTACATTTCTTTTCTATTTGAGGAATACTCATATACAGGTGGCGCTCATGGCTTAGTAGAGGTTAAAGGTTTCAACTTTAATGTGGAAACAGGTAATGAGATGAAGCCTAAAGATCTCTTAAACAGTGAACAACGCAAGTTAATTCCAAATTATATATACTTTGCAAGGGCATTGTGTAAGGATTTAGATGATCCACCATATGAAGTATTTTGGGGACAAAATAAGCAAGAAACACCTGCTGAAGATATACTTGATAATGCAATTTTCAAAAATGGAGGAATTATGGTTTATTTTGAACCATACGAAATAGCATCATTTGCAAGAGGTATTGTAAAATTTTGGTTTAGCTTTGATGAACTAAATGGTAAAAAAGTAGAAACAGATGTAGATTTAAAAGATTGTAATACAATAAAAGAACTATTAGATGCAAATTTGGGCGAAATAAGGAAAAAATTTGGTTTACCAACCAATGTATATTCCTACGAAGGAGGTTTGCAATATTCAACTAAAAGCGGCCTTGCGCTTAGCTTTCTATTAAATTCGGTAGATTGTTTGGAAAATATAAACGATGCAAATGTTTATGCTATTCTGGCTGGAAATACTATAAAACTTTTCGGCATACCACTGAGGGATTCTTTTTCAGAGGTAGTTCAAAAGTTAAAAAATATCAGGGAAATAAAGAAAATCAATGAAGGTATCGATGAAGAGTCTGGGTGCTATCTTGCGTCATGTGAGCTTGATGAAAATATAAAAGTATATATTGAAGCGAAGAATGAAAATAAAAGTTCAGATGTGAGCTGGATACTGATTAAAAGGGAATCGTATGGATATGGGCAAATTAATTAGCTGTGAAAAAAGAGAGAGGGTGCGGATATGATTAATAATGGGAAAAAAACTTAAGAGGAAGAAGAATAAAATACATTTTATTTCTGATAAGTGTTATATTGATAACATTAAGCACTTTCTATATAAAAGCATCAAATTGATATGTGAAAGAAAATAGTCTATGTTTATACGGGCGGTAATCAAAACCTTGCTATAACAGAAAATGGAGAACTTTACGAATGGGAGTTAGGTGGAACTTTAGAATCTCGATATTTGCCTACGAAAGTAATGGAACATGTTAAGATTGCAAAAGCCGGATGGGCACATGTATTAGTAATAGACCAGAGTGGGAATTTATATTGTTGGGGTAATAACGAGTATAGACAATTAGGAGATGGGACAAAAGAGAGCAAAACTATTCCTGTAAAAATTTTGGAAAATGTAGTTGCAATAGCTGCTGGTAATTATCATAGCTTGGCAGTTACAAAAAATGGAGATTTATATGCATGGGGACTCAACGATCGCGGACAGTTAGGAAATGGGACAAGAGTTGACTGTAACAAACCTATTAAGATTATGACAAATGTTAAAGATGTAGCAGCTGGATGGTATACAAGTTTTGATATTACCAAAAATGGTGATTTATATGGATAGGGTGCAAATGAGGTTGGACAGTTGGGTGATGGCAGTAAAATAGATAAAATTAAACCAGTAAAAATAATGAGTGGGGTTCAAAGTGTTTCTGCAGGAAGTAATCATGTTTTGGCATTAACCAAGAAAGGTGAGTTATATGCGTGGGGCTACAACAATGATAGTGAGTTAGGATTTGATCCGGGATGGGGTAAAAATTTCAGTGAAAAACCGGTAAGAGTAAATTTTAAAGACATAAAAGGTATTTCATATATTTACGCAGGTGAATCTTACAGTTTGTTAATTGATAAAAACGGGGTATTATGGGGATTGGGACGAGGTTATACTGATACTATTGTAATCAAAAATAAGTTTCGCCAATCTAATAATGGTAAACTCATGGAATTTAAGCCTGTTAAGATAATGTCAAATGTTATGTTGGCATCTGGTAAATTAGCAGTGACAAAAGATAAAAAGTTATACATTTTTTGCAATAACACTGGACCATTTATCTTTGGTGCGCCAGAAAGAGTAGATAGGCCTGTTTTAATCATGAAAAATGTTTTTTTATGTAGTGCGGGTGCTGACCATTCTCTTGCTTTAACTAAGGATGGAAAATTATATGGATGGGGCAATAATTCATATAATCAGTTAGGGAACGGAACCAAAAATCCCTTATGTAGGCCCACAAAAATAAATATTAATGTTAGGGAAATTATAGGAATTTTAGCAGGAACTCAACGTAGTTTTTTGATTAATAAAAAAGGTGAACTTTTTGGGTGGGGAAGTAACACAAACAATACTATTGACTTTACCAATAATAAAATAATTTCAAAACCTAAAATAGTATTAAAAGGAATTACACAAGTAGATACTAATGAAAATGAAACATTTGTTGTAACAAAAAATGGTAAAATGTATGCGTTAGTTTTTGTTGTTCAAGCAGAACGAGATACTCTTAAGTGGCAAGTTATCAAGGAAAACAGACAAAAAATGTATAACATAACAAACAATGTAGACGAAATTAGTGCAGGGTATCAGACTCTAATCTTGAAAAAGGACGGGACCTTATATGCATTGAAAGGTAAAACTTCATGGAAAGGAAGCCATACGCAGATAGAATCATTTGTGATTGAGAAAGTATTGAGTAATGTAGTATCAATGGCAAGCGGTTATGACCATTGCTTGGCTGTTACAAAAGATGGAAGTTTATATGCCTGGGGTAGTGATCCAGCTCATGGGGAAATAGGCAATGGAATAGCAATACCCAATCTTCGAATAGATAAGCCTGTAAAAGTAATGGATAATATAAAAATGGTAGCTGCAGGTGCAAATAGAAGCTTTGCATTAACAAAAAATGGAGAAGTTTATGCATGGGGATTTAATTTGGGAACACTTGGAACTGGCACAGATTCATGGTATGAACCCAGACCTGTGAAAGTGTTTGAAGGAGCTGTATGGATATCTTGTAAAGGAGGACATGTATTGGCATTGACAAGAGAAGGGGATTTATATGGTTGGGGAGATAATAGTTTAGGTCAAGTAGGAATTGGTCGTATTATTATCTCTAAGCCAACACAGGTGATAATACACTAAGTAGCTAATTGTAACATGCCCTTGAATACCGATTTTTGGGTTGAATAGTGATACAAGTATTCTTGCTTGTTAATAGTAGGAGGTATGATATATTTTAAGAACAACATTTATTACAAAAATAAGAGTAATTCTTTTTATTATTATGTGTCCATTAAAGAAATAAAGGAACAAATAAATTCGGTCTTTGTGATTAATGTTTTAACATTAAAAAGTAGAAAAGACTTCAACCAGGATCTTAAAAATGCTGTCCTAAGTGAAAAAGCAAGGTTTTCAGACAAAATAGTGGTTGTTGGAGGGAAAAAATTAAAGACAAAAAATGCCTTAGTTATTATTCCTCAAACTAAAATGGAAGCATGCACTAAAAAATTTCTGAAAGAAAATGTCAAAAAAATTGTTTAACGTAGCAAGTGTGTTTGGAAGATTAATAGGAGACAGTATAAGTGAAGTATTGGGAGATAAAGGAGATTTGGCTGGTAGTGTGGGTATTGTAACTGATCTTTTAGATCTTGTAAGTGATGATTTGCTTGAAATGATACCTATAAATCCTGTTGAATATAACTTTTATATTGATGTGAATGACTATAAAACTAAGAAAATAATTATTACTTACAACGGTAATTATACAACATTGCAAATAACCCTTGATAACATCAAATTTGGGAAAGATGTTTTATTCCCTAACCCTCCAAAAGAAGCTCTTACAAAAGCCGAAAAAATTTCCTTTAAAAGCTACCTCAATCCAATTGGTTTTAATATTGGTTATTGGGATGGTGTTATTCCAGTTTATAATTACTTAATTGTGAATCAAATGCTTGCAGAGTTAGACATGAATATAAGTAATATTGGATACTAAAATAACAATCAACTTGAAATGGTGAGAAAATAAACTTTTTTAAAGGCCTGAAGGTAAACAAATTATATCTAATGAATGGTTAGGAGGGAATATTACTATGTTGGACATATTGCAAAGAATAATAATTGAAGGAAGATTATCTTGCTATGTAAAGAAAACGAATGATTTTAATCCATATGCAACATCAGATGTTTACGATTGGGAGTTTAAAAAAGAAATGAACCGGTACATTTTTAAAGATTCTTATCGTGGGTTTAATCCCTACGCAGGGGTTGAAACAATAATTGAGAAAGACAGCAATAAAGTGGTATGGGTATGTGATTATGTTGGTTATGTTTTGGATAAATGTCCAATTGGTGTAAATCAAGTATATGATTTTTTGAAAGAAGCCAGGACTAAGCATTTGACCGAATGCAGGGATAATCTATTTATGGATTTTTCATACGAAAAAGAATTATTAAAATATAAAACGATATTTGAACTTAAAACAACAGGAATATTGGAAAAAACTGATATTTATTATGATAAAGAGTTAGTTGCCCAACACATTGCGTCTGGAATTGTGAAAATATGAGGATAAATTTTTGCGAAAATATAAAATATTAAAGTGCAAAAACATAACAACCAAAGGATATGCATATTAAGAGCAGGGGTTATTCACTTTCCTGCTTTTAATTTGTTATATCATTTACTTATTGACTTTTTACTTACACCTATTTAAAATAAAAATCTACCTGCAAATTTTTAAAGGAGGCAGCCAAAGGTCTGAAAATGCTAACCCAAAGAACTGACATCCGAAACGTTGCTATAATTGCCCATGTTGACCATGGAAAAACAACTTTAGTTGATGCAATGCTAAAACAAAGTGGAGTGTTTCGCGAAAATCAAGTGGTTGAAGAGAGAATATTAGATTCGAACCAGCTGGAAAGAGAAAAAGGAATTACCATAATGGCAAAGAATACTGCCATTATGTACAAAGGCATAAAGATAAATATAATAGACACACCGGGGCATGCAGATTTTGGAAGCGAAGTTGAAAGATCGCTTGTTATGGCTGATGGTGTACTTTTGATTGTGGATGCTTATGAAGGTCCAATGCCACAGACAAAGTTTGTTTTAAGGAAAGCTTTGCAGCTTAAACTCAAGCCAATTGTTGTTATAAATAAAATTGACAGGCCTTTTGCTCGGCCTTATGAGGTTTTGGACAAGGTCTTAGACCTGTTTATTGAGCTTGGAGCAGACGAAGACCAGCTTGATTTTCCATATGTATTTGCATCAGCAAAGGAAGGTATTGCCAAGTTTGATTTAGAAGATGAAAGTCACAATTTAGAGCCACTTTTTGAGATGATTATAAACAATATTCCAGCACCAACAGGTGAAATTGATGGGCCTTTCCAGATGATTGTAACTTCAATTGACTATGACAATTACATTGGTAGAATTGCTATTGGAAAGGTTGTAAGAGGAAAAGTAAAACTCAATCAGCAGGTTGCAGTTTGCACAAAACAAGATGGAGTTTTGCAAAAGACAAGGGTTACAAAGCTGTATCAGTTTGAAGGTTTAAAAAGGGTAGAATGTAGCGAGGCAAAGCTTGGTGATATTGTTGCGATTGCTGGAATAGATGGTATTAACATTGGTCAGACTGTTGCAGACGCGGAGAATCCAGAGGCTTTGGAGTTTGTCAAGATTGATGAGCCAACAATCTCCATGATATTTTCAACAAACGACTCACCTTTTGCAGGAAAAGAAGGTGATTATGTAACATCGAGGCATCTGCGAGAGCGTCTTTTTAAGGAGCTTGAGAAAAATGTTGGACTTAAAGTTGAGGAGACAGACTCACCGGATGCATTTAAGGTCTCAGGAAGAGGAGAACTTCATTTGGCAATATTGATTGAAACCATGCGTAGAGAGGGTTATGAGTTTCAGGTTTCAAAACCGCAGGTTATAACAAAGATAATAGATGGTGAAGTTTATGAGCCATATGAATATTTGATAGTAGATGTACCAGAAGAATTTATGGGCACTGTCATGGAAAAATTGGGCCCGCGAAGGGCACAGCTTCAAAATATGACCATTTTAAATGACGGATTTATGCGTCTTGAATTTATTATTCCTGCCAGAGGACTTATAGGTTTTAGATCAGAGTTTTTGACAGATACAAAAGGCAATGGCGTTATGAATCATGTGTTTTATGATTACATGCCATATGCTGGTTATATTCCGGAGAGGAACAGAGGTGCTTTAATAGCTTTTGAAACTGGAGAGGCTGTAACATATGGTCTTTACAATGCCCAGGAGAGAGGAAGACTTTTTATAGGTCCTGGAACTGAAGTATATGAAGGTATGATTGTTGGTGAAAGCTCACGTCCAGAAGATATTGTTGTAAACGTTTGTAAGAAAAAACATCTTACAAACATGCGTTCGGCGACGGCAGATGAAGCTTTGCGTTTGATTCCACCAGTTCAGCTCTCCCTTGAAGAGTGTATAGAATTTTTAGCAGAGGATGAGCTTTTGGAAGTGACACCAAAGAATTTAAGGCTCAGGAAAAAGATTTTAAATCATGAGATGAGAAAGAAGGTAGAGGCAAGAGTGAAGAAAGAAGAAAAGGAGCCTGTTTATTGAAGGCTCTTTTTCTTTTTGAGTTTTAATTGTGGTATAATATGAACATAAAAGTAAAGAAAAGTTTGGGGTAATTGCTGTGAAAAGATTTTGGCAAAAGAGATTTATTAATGCTATATTACTCATCTTTGTTTTAACTTTTTCGCTTGTTTGTGTATATTTAAAACTTCAAAATGAGAAAGTGATTGAAACTGTTGTAGAAATTCCTCAAAATACATCCACAAAAGATGTTGCTATGATTTTGAAGAAAAATGGGATTATAAAAAACCCTTACTTTTTCATGTTTTATGTTAAACTCAATAACTATAAAATAGCAGCAGGAAAATACAAACTTTCGTCTGATATGACATATAAGCAGTTGTGCAAAACTCTTGAAAAAGGTTTTATTCCAAAGACTGCTGTTAGGGTTACTATTCCAGAAGGATATACAGTACGGCAGATTGCTAAAAAACTGCAAAGTCTTGGACTTATAGATGAAAATAAGTTTTTGGAAACTGTGAATAGTTATAACTTTAATTTTAAGTATAAATACACTTCAAAAGAGGTAAAGTACAAGCTTGAAGGATTTTTGTTCCCCGATACATATGAAGTATATCCCGGCACTTCTGAAAAGGATATTATAAAGATGATGCTAAATAGATTTTTAGAAGTGTATGAAAGTATAAAGGATAAAAAGACCACAGATTTAGATGATGTTCAGACAGTTATACTTGCTTCAATTGTTGAAAAAGAGGCAAAAAAAGACAGTGAAAGGGGAGTCATTGCTGGGGTTTTCTTAAACAGGCTAAAAAGAAATACAAAGCTAGAAAGCTGTGCGACAGTAGAATACTTATTGCCTGTTCACAAAGAGGTTCTTTCTTTGCAGGATGTGAGAATAGAATCTCCATATAATACATACCTGAAAAAAGGACTGCCACCTTCTGCTATCTGCAGTCCTGGTAAAAAAAGTCTTCTTGCAGCTTTAGCTCCTGCAAAAACAGATTATCTATTTTTTGTTGCTAAAAAAGATGGAAGTCATATATTTTCAAAGACATTTGAAGACCATTTGAAGGCTCAAAAACAAATAGAAGAAGGGAAAAAATAAAAAATGGATATATCGCAGGACATTTTAAACCAGTTTATAAGAAGTAAGCTTACAAATATGGACCCAAGACTTTCTAAGATTGAAAAGGAGGCTCAAAAGAGAAATATACCAATAGTTTCAAAAGAGGTATCGCGGCTTTTGACAATACTTTCAATGCTCAAAAAACCAAAGAGAATATTGGAGATTGGCACGGCTGTTGGCTTTTCAGCGTTGTCTATGCACATAGGTTTTCCCGAAGCAAAGATTGTTACAATAGAGATGGATTTTGATATGGTCATGGAAGCAAAAAAGAATATAAAAGAATTTGGTGCACAGGACAAGATAGTTGTAATTGGTGGGGAGGCAGAAGAAGTTTTAGAGGCAATTGAAGAAGAGTTTGACATGATATTTTTTGATGCTGCAAAGGCTCAGTACATTGATTATTTCAACCTTACCAGGGAGAAGATGGCTAAAAACTGCCTCCTTGTATGTGACAATGTACTTTTTAAAGGAATGGTTGTTGAAAGAAAGTATCTTAAAAGAAGAATGATAACAATTGCAAAAAGGATGAATAATTTCATAAAAATGATTGAAGATGACCCTGATTTTATAATGACACTTCTTCCTATCAGCGATGGTGTATTGATAGCGATAAAAAAATAGAAGAAAAGGTTGTGGAGGTTTTTGAGAAGATGATAAAAGTAAAAAAACCAGAGCTTGTTGCACCTGCAGGCGATTTGGAAAAGCTCAAAACTGCAATTTTGTACGGCGCAGACAGTGTATATATTGGTGGAAAAGAATTTGGGCTCAGAAAATATGCTGGCAATTTTGATTTTGATGAGATGAAAGAGGGCATTGATTTTGCACACAAACATGGTAAAAAGGTGTATCTTACAGCTAATATATTTGCAAGGAATGAAGATATTAGGAAAATAGATGAATTTTTTGACATTATAAAAGACTTTGAATTTGACGGAATAATTGTGTCCGACCCGGGGATATTCATGAAAGCCAAAAAGCTTGAGATACCAATTCATATAAGCACTCAGGCAAATACAACAAACTATGAGTCTGCTCGTTTTTGGCATCAGCTTGGTGCAAAAAGGATTGTGCTTGCAAGAGAGCTCTCTTTAGATGAAATTAGAGAAATAAGAGAGAATATTCCAGAAAGTCTTGAGCTTGAAGCATTTGTTCATGGAGCGGTCTGCATTTCATATTCAGGCAGGTGTTTTTTGAGTGCATATATGACATACAGAGACGCAAACAGGGGTGAGTGTGCTCATCCGTGCAGATATAAATATTATGTCATGGAAGAAAAAAGGCCAGGCCAGTATTTTGAGGTTTTTGAAGATGTTGATGGCACATATATTTTTAATTCAAAAGACCTTTGTATGGTAGAACATATTGACAAACTTGTTTTTGCGGGTATCGATGCTTTTAAAATTGAAGGCAGGATGAAAAGCAGCTTTTATGTTGCAACAGTTGTAAGTGTTTACAGAAAAGCAATTGATAAGTTTATAAAAGACCCTGAGCATTTTGAACCAGAACAAGAGTGGTTTGAAGAAATCGCAAAGTGTTCTCATAGAAGTTACACAACCAACTTTTATTTTGGAAAGCCAGGAGCAAATGATTACAGATTTGAGTCAAGCAAATATGTCAGAGAATATGAATTTGTAGGCATTGTCAAGGAGGTTTTGAATGACGGCTGGGTTGTGGTTGAACAAAGGAACAGGTTTTACAAGGGAGATACTGTTGAGGTTATGCTTCCAGATGGTACGTATTTTGTTCAGAAACTAAACAACATATATGACCTTGAAGGGACTCCCTTAGATGTTGTTCCTCATGCACAACAACTTACAAAAATAAAGTTTGACAGACCTGTTGCAGAGTTTGCAATGTTGAGGAAAAAGATTGAAAATTAAAAAATAATGGTGGACATGCAACAAAATGGGGGAATGAGCATAAACTATATGCTGACCTTAAAAAGTGTGGCGGGGTTATTGCCAATGTTTTACATCGAAAATCAAAGTTCATTCCCCCAACCGATGTCTTCTGAAGAGGAAGAAATGTATCTGAACAAGATGTGGGAAGGCTGCAAAGAAGCGCGAAATATTCTCGTTGAAAAAAATTTGCGACTTGTTGCACATATAGCAAAAAAATACACATTTTCATTCCCAAATTTAACAGATGATATCATTTCTGTTGGGACAATTGGCCTTATAAAAGCGATTGAGACTTATTCAAAGGACAAGAGCACAAAGCTTTCCACATATGCAGCGAAATGTATAGAGAACGAGATACTGATGTATCTTAGACAGAACAAAAAATTTTTGTCCCAGCTTTCCCTTGAGAATCCAATTGGCAGCGACAAGGACGGAAATGAAATAACGCTCATGGACGTTTTGCAAAACGACCAGGACGATATAGACGAGCAGGTTGATTTAAAAATCCAGATAAAAAATCTTTTGAAAAAGCTTGACAAAATTTTAAAAGGTCGCGAAAAGAAGATTATTGAACTCAGGTACGGGCTTAAAAATGGCATAGAAAGAACCCAGATGGAGGTTGCAAGCCTGCTTGGCATCTCCCGCTCATATGTCTCACGAATAGAGAAAAAGGCACTTCAAAAACTCTATGGGGAGCTTCAGAATTTAGGTGATGGCATATAAAATGGTCGGGATGACAGGACTCGAACCTGCGACCTCCTGGTCCCGAACCAGGCGCTCTAGCCAAACTGAGCCACATCCCGACCTTTTGCATTATATGTTTTTTAAAATGAAGTTTACAAACCTCTATTTATCATTATATAATAATTTTCAAAAAAATCAATCAAAAAAGGGGAATAAAATTGAGGCTTATAAGAAAAAGATTTTACCCGGAAGAAGAGATAGATATCTCATCTGACCAGATAATTTATCTTGATGATACAGTACTGGTCACCAAGTGGCTGCCAATCAAAAAAAGAGAGGATATCAAATGGGGAGCTTCTTGCATATACTTTGAAAAAGGGGTAAAAATTAGCAAGGTCTATGGACATGATGATAGACTGATTTATACCTATTGTGATATTATTAATACACGGAAAGATAAAGAAAAGATTGTCACAGAAGATCTGCTTGTTGATGTTGTGGTATATCCTGATGGCAGCTACAAGGTAATGGACATAGATGAACTTGTAGTACTTAGAAGAGAGAATAGAATTTCTGAAGAGATTGTTTTGGATGCACTTTACAAACTCAATTTTCTTTTAAATGACATTTATAATGGCTTTGGACTGGACAAGGTAGAAGAGTATCTTAAGAAGAAGGAGTGAAAGTACAGAATGATAATAATTGGTGAAAAAATAAATTCAACAGTAAAAAACGTTGCAGAGGCTATAAAAAATGAAGATTATAATTTCATAGTATCTCTTGCAGAAAAACAGGCAAAAGCCGGTGCTCATTATATAGATGTAAATGCTGGTGCCTTTATTGATCTTGAGGCAGAAATACTAAAAAAGATGGTTCAAAGCATTCAAAGTAAAGTTGATACTCCACTTTCAATTGACAGTCCACGACCAGAGGTAATTTCTGAGGTTATGAAGGTCTACAGAGGACAAAGAGCAATTTTTAATTCTGTGATATATGAGCCCAAAATTTTAGATAAAGCTTTGCCCGTAATAAAAGAATATAACATGAAAGTTGTTGCTCTTTTGATGGAAGAAAGTGGTATCCCTGAAGAACCTCAAAACAGACTTGAGATAGCAAAACGACTTGTAGACAGGTTTGACAAAGAAGGAATTTTGATTGAGGATATATTTTTAGACCCTATGGTTCAGCCTGTCTCTGTAGATAAAAGATATGTTGATATTGCACTTGAGACAATCAGGCTTTTGAGAAATGAGTTTGAAAATGTAAATATTATATGTGGACTTTCAAATATATCCTTTGGCTTGCCAAAAAGAAGGTGGATAAAC
>Ga0073360_140_pt1 | contig 21994 bp, 20 predicted proteins | sample YelNatPosite1Avi_FD_63906 | JGI IMG/M metagenome (GOLD analysis project Ga0073360, IMG submission 63906) | Hot spring thermophilic microbial communities from Obsidian Pool, Yellowstone National Park, USA - site 1 Avi (version 2) (version 2) | ecosystem: Environmental > Aquatic > Thermal springs >... | reverse complement strand
GTTGTTTACACTTTCAACCCTGATGTGTGCTCTTTCAAACACGGTAGAAATTCTTTTTGTCTTTCGTGCTCTGCAGGGATTTTTCTCAGCCTTCACATTTGTTACATCAATGGCAATCTTGATTGAAAATCACTCACCACAAATAAGAGGAAGGCTTTTGGGAATAAACACAGCAGTTGTGTATTTGGGAACATCCTTAGGACCTTTTTTGGGTGGTGTGCTTGTAAAGCTGTGGGGATACAGGAGTGTATTTTTTTTTCGGATTTGCCATAGGAGTTGTTGGATCATTTGTGAGTTTATTTTTGCTCCAAAAAGAAGTGAAAAATACAAGGCAGGCAAAACTGGTTGACAGCCTCAAATCGCTTGACAAAGTCGGGGCTATTTTGTCAATGACAGGGCTTTTTCTTTTGATGTACGGAGCATCTACATTTGAGCTTGGGAATACCTCTAAAATTCTGTTTTTTGCAGGGTTAATTTTGATGGTAATTTTTGTTGTTGTGGAGGCAAAACTTCAAAATCCCATTTTGGACGTAAAACTGTTTGTAAAAATCCCTCAGTTTGGATTTTCAAACTTGGCAGCGCTCATAAACTACAGCTGCACATTTTCTGCATCTTACCTTCTGTCGCTTTATCTTCAGCTTGTAAAAGCTCTGCCTTCCCAGCTTGCAGGTTCTATTTTGATTGTCCAGCCGCTTTCGCAGGTTATAACCTCATTGATTTCTGGCAGAGCTTCTGAAAAGATCGAGCCGCGCAAACTTGCAACAGCCGGCATGGTCCTCACAACCATAGGTCTTTTTGTTTTTTCGCTCTTTAGCAGTAAGACAAGCCTTGTCTTTGCAGTAGCCAACCTTATTGTGATGGGAATTGGTTTTGGACTTTTTTCGTCGCCAAACACAAATGTTGTCATGAGCTGCGTGCCAAAATCGCTTTATGGCACGGCATCATCAACAATATCTGTCATGAGAGTTGTAGGCCAGGCATTTTCAATGGCAATTGTCTCGTTTGTGTCAATCATGTTTTTGAAGGGTGTAAAGCTTTCGCACGAAAACTATCTTCTCATTCTAAAGAGCATGAAGACAAGTTTTTTGGTGTTTGCAAGTCTTTCCATTCTGGGAATTGTTGCGTCGTACAAGAGAGGGAATATATATAGTAGGAAATAGCTGAGCTGAAAAAGGGGCAGTACTTTGAAAAAAGTGCCTGCCCCTTTTGTTTTTGCTTCAAATTACATCATTTTTTATTTTAGAACCTTTATATCCTCAACAACCGGATTTGACTGGGGATTTTTAGGATTTGTCTTAAAAGTAACCTCAACATCGGTATTTTCATCAAGATAAGAAACCTTGTCTGCAACATTACTTATCTGCAGAACAACATGTTTTTGGTCAAACAGAAACTCTGCAAAGTTGTTGTCCGCAAGCCCTACAAACTTCCCCCTGAGCGTCACTTTATCAGGCTTGTCGATTTTTATAATTCTTGGATTTGCACCTTCTTGCGGTTTTTCAAACTCAACCTCTACAATGTCGCCTGGTGATAGGTTTAAGTTTGGTATCTGCCCATCAATTTCAAACTCTTTAAAATCAAAAGCTGTATTAAGAAGTGAAAGCTGTATTGTGTGGGCATCAACATCGCCATAAAATCTTGCAACAGCCTTATAAGTGTCCAAAGTTTGCGAAAAATCTTGCACCAGTTGTTGATTCTGCCCTGCCGTAGTTACTTGGTCCTGGGGTTGAGTTTGGCTTTCTTCTGAAGGTTGCTGCTGAGCATTTTGTGTGCTTTGGGGAATCTGCCCTGATGTTTGTTGCTTGTTTGTAAAATGTCCTGCCATGTAATACCCTGCCAAAATTCCCAAAACAACTATACCCATCACTACAATGACAATCAAAACCCTCTTTTTGCCACTTTTTGCCCTTTTCATGAAATAAATACCCCTTTTTATATCTAAAAAAGCCCAAATTATTTTTATACCTATAGTCTACAGCAAAGCCATATCAAAATCAATGGAATTTAGCTCGCAGCAGCTCTTTTGTAGTGCCTGCTTTGTCCTTTTCCCTGTCCCACTTTTCTGCCAAGTGAAACAATGATTGACTCAATGCAGCCTCTACACTTTGTAGCATCCTCATTTATACAAATCTTTCCAGGATATAGCTCATATTTTAGCTTGTACTTGAGGTGATTTACATTTGGCATCACAATATTAGCACCGCACATGAGCCCCTTTTGTCTTCCAAGGGGGTCTAAAGTACCAAGCGCAGTTGTTGCCGGAATATTAGCATCTGGAATTAAAAGCCTCAAAATGGCAATGCTCTTGAGTGTCAAATCCACCGAACCTTCCTTTGCATCTTTTAGAGGCGTCTGTGGGTGAGGAATAAAAGGTCCAATGCCTATCATGTCTGCATCAAGCTCTTTTACAAGAAGTATGTCCTGTGCCAGATCATCAATAGTCTGCCCTGGAAGACCTATCAAAAAACCTGTCCCAAGTTCATATCCAAGACTTTTAATCCATTTTAAGCACTCAATTCTTTTTTCAAAGCTCATGCCGGGATGATATTGTCTGTATAGCTTTTCATTTGAAGTTTCAAACCTCATCAAAAACCTGTCCGCCCCGGCATCTTTGAACGCCTTGTACTCATCATACGACCTTTCACCAATCGAAAGTGTTATTGCAACATCAACATTTTGTTTTATCTTCTTTATTATTGAGCACATTCTATCTTTTGTGTAAAACATATCCTCACCAGACTGCAATACCACCGTGCGGTACCCCATCTGATACGCCCTTTTTGCAACCTCTACTATCTCATCTTCTTGCATTCTGTATCTTTGAGCTTGGCTATTGCTTTTCCTCAATCCGCAGTAAAAACAGTCGTTTTTGCAGTAGCTTGAAAATTCAATAAGTCCTCTTAAAAAAACCTCGTCGCCCACATGCTCTTTTCTTACCATGTCTGCTGTTTTGAAAAGAAGGTTTTTATCCTCTCCTTCTGCCATTAGCAAAAGCTTTATTTCATCCTTGGTAAGAATATTCTCATGACATGCTTTTTCTATAATATCTCTCACTTTCATCTTATTGGTTCTCTCCTGTCATAAAGAAAATTTTAAGTATTTCTATCTACTTTGCTGGTATTAATTATACCACATTTCAAACAGGTTTAAAAGTCAATTGCCATCCACCTTTTCCCAGAATGGTATACATATTTATTTTTGTGGTATAATTGAATAAGGAAAGAGGGGAGGAATATTCGTTGCAAAGAAAAGATAAAAAAGTAAAAAAACAAATGCCGTTCAGGCTTTTTCTCAAAAGTTTTTTAAAAGCTTTTCTGGTGCTTTTAATTGCAAGCATGGCAGTTTTAATCGGTGCTGGTTTTGGAATGGTCACAGGATACATAAAGGCCATACCAGCAAATGCTCTTGACATAATAACTTCTTCTTCAGATTCTCAGACAACAATTGTTTACGACCAGAGCGGAAACGAAATTGCCCGGCTTCATGGCAATGAGAACAGAATAAGAGTGCCCTATAGCAAGATTCCAAAAAATCTCATAAACGCTTTTGTTGCAATTGAGGATGAGAGGTTCTGGCAACACAACGGGATTGACATCAAAAGAATATTCGGAGCCATCTTAAAAAACATTAAAAGCGGAAGTCTATCTGAAGGTGCAAGCACAATTACCCAGCAGCTTGTTAGAAACAAACTTTTAACATTTGAAAAGTCGTTCAAGCGAAAAATTCAAGAACAATACCTTGCTATTCAGCTCGAAAAAAGATGGACAAAAGAACAAATTTTAGAGGAATATCTTAACACAATCAACCTTGGAAGCGGTGCTTATGGAGTTGGAGCTGCAGCATACACCTATTTTGGAAAGGATGTATCGCAGCTGACATTAGCAGAGTGCGCTCTCATTGCCGGAATTACTCAAAATCCTTCATACTACAACCCTTATGTATTTCCAGACCATGCAAAGAAAAAGCAGGAACTTGTTCTAAAAAAGATGCTTGAGCTTGGATATATAACCGAACAAGAGTACTTAGAGGCAAAAAATCAGCCACTTGTGTATGTAAAAAAAGACATTTCTACAGAAAGTGCATATAAACATCCTTATTTTGTTGATTCTGTAATAGACGAAGCCATTGAAATTTTATCTGAAAAGAAAAGAATTTCTGAAGATGAGGCAGAAAACTTAATCTATGGCGGCGGGCTTAAAATATACACAACAATGGACGAAACCATACAAAGCACAATTGAAGATGTCTTTTCAGACCCGTCAATCATGCCAAAGATAAGACACTACGATGCATCTGGCACACCACAGCCTCAGGCAGCAGCTGTTTTGATTGATTTTAGAACAGGTGCTGTCAAAGGTATAATGGGTGGAAGAGGAAATCTGAAAGGTGTCAGGCTATTAAACCGCGCAACAATGTCTGTACGCCAGCCTGGCTCTGCCATAAAACCAATTGCTGACTATGCTTTAGCTCTTGAAAATGGATATACTGCCGCAACTGTAATTGATGATGCACCTTTTTCTGTTGGCGGGTACACCCCTAAAAACTGGTATAAAAGCAATGTTGTTTCTGGCAAGAGAGGTTATAAAGGATTGATGACAGTAAGAGAAGCTTTGCAGTGGTCGGCAAATGTTCCTGCTGTAAAGGTTGCATATAATCTTGGAATTCAAAATGTCTACAGGAACTTAAAAAGGTTTGGGTTTACTACCTTAGCTCCGCAGGATATGAACAGTCTTTCAATTGCAATTGGTGGATTTACTTATGGAGTCAAACCTATTGAGCTTACTGCTGCATTTGCTGCAGTTGCTAACAGTGGTGTGTATATAAAGCCTTATTTTATAACAAAAATTGAAGATAAAAACGGTATCACAATATTTGAGAGAATACCTTATAAGAGAAAAGTAATGGATGAAAAGAATGCATATATACTTACAAATATCTTGCAAAGCGTTGTTACAGCAAGAATAACAGTAGGTGTAAAATTCTCATATCCTGTTGCAGGAAAAACTGGAACAACCGATGACAGCAAAGATAGGTGGTTTGTAGGATACACTCCAAACTATGCGCTTGGTGTATGGGTTGGCGAAGACAAGCCTGTTGCTCTTAGCTATTTGACAGGAACAAACCCTGCTCTGAAAATCTTCAAAGGAATAATGGACAGAATTGTTCAGCAAAAAGGCGTGAGCCCAGAGTTTCCAAGACCTGCTGGAATTGTTGAAAAGTATGTCTGCAAAGAATCAGGCAAACTTGCAACAGACCTGTGTAGGCAAGACCCAAGAGGAAATCAAATTATAAAAGAGATATTTGCAGAAGGAACAGAGCCAACAGAGTACTGCGACAGGCATGTAAAACTTAAAATCTGCACTAAGTTCAAAAAACTTGCAACAGAGTACTGTCCAAGCGTTATAGAAAAGATATTTATAAAAAGAGACAACCCAATCTGGCCTGGTTCATTTTTGATTCCACCTGATGATTATATGTACCAGGCACCTGCTGATTACTGTGACATCCACACAGCACCAGAACAAACATCTATTCCTCAAGAGCAGCAAAATACCTCTGAGCAGAATCAGAATTACTCAGGGGAAAATCAGTCTCAGCCTGCTGAACAAGGCAATTTTCAAAATAACCAAGAAAATGGTACTTTTGATAATAACACAACTCAATCTCAAACTTATTCTTCACACTAAAGTTTGAAAAGAAATTAAGTAAATTGTGCAGTAAATAAAAGGTATTTTTGTTTTTACAATTTATTCTATTTTGCTTTGTGTATTTGTATTTTTATAGGCAGACTTCATTTTTGTATTTTCCAATTGCTGTCGACCTGCAATACCCTCAAAAACCCCCGGGGGTCGACAGCAAAAGGAAATCTTTGACACATGTTGACTTTCTTGAGCTCGTGGGGTATAATAGAAATAACTTATAGCAGCTTGAAACTTCATCCATTTGTTCCTCATAAGACTTTCCAAGCTCCCTACGGGTTTGTAGCCTCCCCTTTGGGGATTGAAACCGGAGTGCCTGTACCAATGCTACCTTCCTAATCATCGTTTGTAGCCTTCCCTTTGGGGATTGAGGAGAGAGGAGAGCCTCCTCTTTGAGGATTGAGGTATGGAAGGAACTTATCCTTGGGGGATAGAAAAAAGAGATGGTAAGCACTGGTTGGAGTCTAAAATAAGCAATGTATCTTTTGCTTTCATAGTGTGGTATAATAAAAGTGTACAGAAAAGTATGCAACATATAAGAAAAAGGAGAAAAACTGTGTGCAAGAAATTACCACCAAAAGAACACGATACAACATTTAAGTTTTTGTTTTCAGACAAAGATGAAATACTTTTGCTGGTAAAAGACATACTTCACTATACTTGGGCAGACAGTATTGAAGAAGATTCTATTGAACTTGTCAAAACAAACTATGTTACTCATGAGTTTTCACAGGTTGAGGCTGATGTAATTGCAAAAGCAAAACTAAAAGAAAGAGAAGTTTATTTTTATATTCTGATTGAGAACCAGTCAACCGTTAAAAAAGAAATGCAGCAAAAGATTTTAAAGTACATGATAAGTATATGGGCTGATGAGATAAGAAAAAATGTTCAGATTCTACCAGCAATTATTCCTATTGTTGTATACAATGGAATAGGTGAAAGATGGAATATATCGACCAATCTTATGGAAGCGTTTGACATATTCAAGGATGATGTGTTCAGATACAAAGTAGTTGACATAATAGAACTTGATGTAAAAGAACTTTTGGAAATAAAAGAGGATGTGCTGCTCCCTGTAGTGTTTTATCTTGAGCAGGTAAGAGAAGATAGAAGTGAGCTTATAAGAAGGCTTTTAGAGGTTGAAGAAAACTTAAAAAATCTAAGTAAAAAGAATGTAGATAGATTTTTGGAATGGTCGTATCGCATTATACGACCAAGGCTTTCTGAAGAACAAAAGTCAGAGTATGATACAGTTGCAAGAAGACTGTCAGAAGGGGGTGTAAATGCCATGGGTGAGTTTATATCAAATGTTGCAAGACTTTTAGATGAAGCAAAAACAAAAGACTTTATGGCTGGGAAACTCGAAGGAAAACTTGAAGGGAAACTTGAAGGTAAAATCGAAGGTAAAATCGAAGCCACAATAGAGTTTGCGAAAAGATTAATACAAAAGGGATTTAGCGATGAAGAGGTTGCTGAACTTACAGAACTTCAGATTGAAAAGGTTAAAGAGTTGAGAAAATCCATGGTAAATTGAGAAATGTTTGAACATAAAATAGAAAGTAGGGCTGTCTAAAAAGATAATTGGACAGCTCTTTCTTCCAATATATGGTTTTTGTTTTGCAGCCTCCCCTTTTGGGATTGGCAGGGATGGACTTTTTCTGGCTCACTAAGAAAAATCAGCACAATACTGTAACAGGAGTGTGAGTTTTTTGAATAATAACAATGAAAAGGAATTATTTAATGAAAACACTAATGATTTAATTCTGTCAATAATAAATTTTTTAGAGAATCAAAAACAATATATAACAAATCCAAAAGCAGATCTATCCATTAAATTTTCCGAAGATAATATCTATACCAGTAAATCTTGTCCCTTTTGTGGCAGTGCATCTGAGTATGATATGGAGTATGATAGTTATTATTGTCCTGAGTGTAATGTATGGCTCGAACCAATATGCGGCAGCGAAGACTGTATGTTTTGTGCAAACAGACCTGAAAGACCTCTCCTGAAGTAGCAAATTGAAACTTTAGCTACTTCTTGTCAAATTGAATTTGTGGCAAAAACCTTCATCAGTAAATTAAATCTTTCCATTCTATGTTTAAAAGTTCGCATAAAAATTACCTTTCAAGGCAGAAAAAAATGTGTTAATTTTTTTGGCTGCAGGTTTGCAGCCAAAAAAAAGACAAGGAGGTTTTTGAAAAATATTTAATTTTTATCTTTTTACAACAGCAAGCTGAACACCTCTAAGTTCATTCCACATCCTAAAATAACTTGTCAAATCATGAGGAATCATATCAAGATTTATCTCTTTGCAAAAATGCGGTTTTCCAAATTTTATAGAATGGTCATTCTCTTTATAAGGGAAATAAAATTTTTCAACTGTCACAAGAGGATTTACAGAAACTTTATCAGCAATCAGTTTTAAGATCTCTCTTCCTTTTATCTCAGATGGGTAAAGTTTTGTATAAATATCACGAACATTTGTATCATTGAAGAGTATTATTACCGGTCTTGGCAAAACTGCAAATGCCGTTTTAATAATTGTTTCTGCAAATTCGCATACCTCTTTCAGCGAAAAAAATTTAGCCATGTCTGATAGAACATACTGAAAGCTAATTATGTTGGGTTTTTCTTCCTTAATAAAATCTATAACACTATCAATATGTTTTATAACATCAAGCTGATTAACATTGAAATCAATGTTTGTTTTATCTGAAACAATATCTTCAATAAAACCGTGAACACTTGCCCAAAGAGGATTTTTATCAAAACCTGTATATATTAATTTCCCATTGGGTCTGCTTTTTCTTATAAAATTATCAAATGCAACAAAATCTGTGCATGGTCCGCATCCAATCGAAACTACGTTTAGTTTATCTGGAAGGTTTTTTTCAACCTGCTTTATGAGAATATAAAACTCAGTTGCATGCTTTAGTGTAAATCTTCCACAGTAGTAGTATATCATGTTCTGACAATCGTAATCTCTTATAATACCATTATTTTTTCTTGGAAAATGAACTCTGTTTATACAATCAATGCAGCCTTCTATTGCCAAAGCATTAATTTCCGGACATCTCAAACATGATTTTGAGTGATTTTCCTTGGCTTTTTTGATAAGATCCAAAAAAAGAACTGACACCTTTATCACTCCCTTTTTTCTTTGCCTGTAAAATTGAGCACTTACAAAATTAATTTTAAATGCTAATCTTGTCTTTCAAAAATCAAAAAATATGCGAAGAAAGAGAAGGTTACCTTTTTAAACTATTATCCTATTTGTTGAAGCCAGCAATTAAAGTTGATATAATTATGATAAAAAGTTTTTCAAGGTTTGAAACATTCTAATAGGAGAGAAAAGTAAATGAAGGGAAAATGTTATTATTGTGGTAAAGATATAGCAAAAACTTATGTAACAAGACATCTAAAGTCATGCGAGAAAAGACTTAAGTATCAGGAATTTTTGAAAAACAAAAGAGGAAAGTTAAAAAACTTATTCTTGCTTCAGGTTAACTTTGCAGAAAATCCTTCTACTTTTTGGATGTATATTTCGGTTGATGAAAATGCTACACTGCTTGATCTTGACCAGTTTTTCAGAGATGTTTGGTGTGAATGCTGTGGACATTTGAGTTTGTTTAAAATCAATGCAATTGATTATTTGAACAACGAAGAAACTCTTATGGAATTTTTAGATTTTGAAGAAAATGCAACAACAATGAAAGTTAAACTCAAAAAAGTGTTAGAAGAGGGTTTGACATTTGACTATGAATATGATTTTGGAGATACAACTCATCTTTCAATAAAGGTTATCGAAAAATATCAAGGGTACCAAAATAACAAAATTGAAATCATGGCAAGGAACAATCCACCAATTTATATCTGTTCGGTTTGTGGCAACATGGCTACTCATTACTGTTACGGTTGTTGTAATTTTTATTGTAATGAATGCAAGGAAAATGATAGTTGCAGTTATGAAGATGAATTAATGGTAGAAATAGAATCCGGGCAAAACTCTCCAAGATGTGGAGTATGTGGATATGTATATGACGAATATGGAGACGAAGACTACAAACCACTGGTAGTTGAGTAAATTACCTTTTTATAAACCACCGTAGGTGAATTTAAAAAATCTGAACAAAATTTAAGTTGATTATTTTTAAAAGCTATTTCTAAAGGGAGAGTCAGCAACCACAATGCTTACAATTGATAAGATATTACCTTTTTGAACAATGAGTTCATTGAAGATGCATCTAAAAAAAGGGGCTGAACTTTTTAAAAGAGGTTATTAAAAGCTTGGTGTTCAATGGCTCTCACACTTGTTTGAAAACGGGCTTGGCGGAATTCTGGCAGACGATATGGGACTCTGGGAAAAACGTTGCAGACATTATCTTTTATAGCTACTAATAAAGAGAAGATTAAAAATCCTGTTTTGATAGTAGTTCCTACGTCGCTTGTTTATAACTGGAAACAGGAAATAGATCTTTTCACCCCACAGCTAAAAGTTGTCATAATAGATGGAGCACCTTCTAAAAGGAAAAACCTAGTAAAACTTCAGCAAAAAAAGAAAGACCTTTTTGATAGTGTAATAACAGCAAATCAAACATTTTTATCAAAGCTGACAAAAGAAGAAATTATGGAGCTTTTGGAATAAACAAAATTTATGTTGGTTGAAAAGTTTAAAAAGCCAAGAAAATCCATACTAAATTGAAAACGTGTAAAATATAAAGAAAAGGGCCGAAGACTTAATTTGTTCACTCGAGACTATAAATAATTTTGTGTAAAGTATAAAGACCTCCTTCTTAGTAAGAATCAGAATATAAACAAAAATATCCAAGAAGGAGGTTTTTTGTTATGGAAAATGTTTTAACAAAAGAGCAGCTCTTAGAGTTTATAAGAAAAAACAATATTCAGAGTGTGAGTGATATTTACGAAAGCTTAAAAGACTTGTTTAAGAGTGTACTTCAAAGCTTTTTAGAAGCAGAGATTGAAGAAACTCTGGGTTATGAAAAGTATGATGTTAAAAACAAACAAACTACTAACTCTCGAAACGGATATACTCAGAAGACTGTAAAAACAAAATTTGGAGAGATGGAAATTGATATACCAAGAGACAGAGAAGGCGAATTTGAACCCAAGATAATTCCCAAATATAAAAGAGATATCTCTGAAATTGAAGATAAAATAATAGCTTTATATTCCAGAGCAATAGCAACACGAGACATTCATGAACAAATTAAAGATATTTATGGTATTGAAGTATCTGCTGAGATGGTAAGCAAAATTACAGAAAAAATAATACCAGAAATAAGAGAATGGCAAAACAAACCGTTAGAAAAGATATATCCGTTTATCTTTATGGATGCAATTCATTACAAGATAAAAGATGAAGGCAGGATTGTAAACAAAGCTGCTTACGTTGTTTTAGGAATTAACATTGAGGGATATAAGGATGTTTTAGGGATATGGATTGGAGAAAGTGAAAGCTCTAAATTCTGGTTGGGTGTTTTGAATGACCTGAAAACAAGAGGAGTAGAAGAGGTATTACTGTTTTGTGTTGATGGTCTTACTGGTTTAAAAGAAGCAATAGAAGCAGTGTTCCCAAAAAGCGATATTCAAAGGTGTATTATTCATCAGTCAAGTCAACTCATTCAAATATGTTTCATACAAGCATATAAAAGAATTTTCAAAGGATTTTAAAAAAGTATATCAGGCAACTAATGAAGAAGAAGCACTGGAAAATTTTTATCAGGTAAAAGAAAAATGGGGGAAACAGTATCCTTATGCGTTCAGGAGTTGGGAAAGCAACTGGGAGCTACTGACTTCGTTTTTTAAGTTTCCCCCGCAGAATTAGAAAGATAATTTATACAACAAACATCATAGAAGGAATTCACAGACAGTTTAGGAAAGTGACAAAGACAAAATCAGTATTTCCAAACAATACAGCGTTAGAGAAGATACTTTATCTTGCAACAAAAAATGTTGTAAGAAAGTGGACGCAAAGATACAGAAACTGGGATATAATATTGAACCAGCTTTTGATAATGTATCCTGAGCGTTTAAGTGGATATATAAATTAATAACAAACTCCAGTTCGCTTTTAGATTGTTTCCATGGAAGCAATCTAAAACAAATTAGAACCAGAAAAATCAGAGCAATATATCCCAGTATTAAATTTTGTCCAGCTTTTAAAAAATTTATGCATAAAAATTTTTAAAATGGTAATACTAAAAAATAGAAGGGAGACAGGATTATCTTGAATGATTTCTTACCAAGAGGGATGGTTCAATTTAAATACACAAAATTATTTACAGACCCACATAACCCAACTTTATAATTTACGTTATAAATTGGAAAATCTAAATTGCAATATTAAATGCAACACTTTTTTAAAAGGAACTGGAAATAAAAATTCGACTATAATAACAACTGTGTATGATATTAGTTGCCAGTATATTCCAGCTTCCCTGCAGGGAAGCTGGAACTTCCATTTTATGTTGTATATTCTTCTTTTTAGATAATGGCTCTATACCTCCACTAAAAGCTTTTCTAACGTCTCTATTTCACATATTCCCTTCATCTCCATTAAAAACTTCTCAATACTGCTTTTGTAGTTAAATATCCTCCTTGGAAGGCTATTATACCAATCCATTATCCTTTTTATCCCTTCTTTCGATATCTTGCTTATTTCTTTCCCTTTGGGTATAAATCTTCTTATTAACCCATTCATACGTTCATTTGTTCCCCTCTCGTACGCCGAATATGGATGCGTATAATATCCCTCAGAACCAAATTCGCTTAAAATCTTCCCAAGTTCACAAAATTCTCTCCCATTGTCACTTGTCACACTTTTGAACACTCTATTAAATTTATCTCCCAATATTCTTTGAAGGTTCATAAACAAGTCTCTGACATGACTGCTTTCTTTGCTTGGTATTACAAAAATCAGCCCAAATCAAGTCTTCCTTTCTGTCAGAGTAACAAGTACGCTATCCGAAGAACGCTTGCCAATTGGAGTATTCTTCTTCCCAATGTCCAAATTCTTCCCTGTTGTTTGCAGCACCAAAGCTTTCCTCTATACTCTTGCCCCTGGGTCTGATTTTTGCTACTTTTGCTTTTGTCCTCCTTGGCTTCAATTTAACTTTTATTGGCAAATCTATGTTTCTTACTCTCAATAACCCTTTTTCTATCTAGTTATACAAAGTCTTTGTGCATACCATTTTATCTTTGCTAAATCTAAGTTCTTGCCTACAATAGCCAACTACTGCATCAACTGACCATTTGTCTTTCAATATCTTCTCTTCTGCAAACTCCAAAAATTCTTCTACCTCTAAAAGTTTACTCTTCCTGCCACACCTTGCTCTATTTTTCTCATATACAGCCTCTCCTGTTTGAGCAAAGTATTTTTCAAATGTTTCTAAGGTCAGTTCTTTTCTGCTGTGTTGTCCCCCGTTTTACTTCTCTTGAAATTGTGCTTGCATTTCTATTTAAAAGTTTTGCTATTTCTCTTATGGGAGTTAAAATAAAATTGTGTCCACTGTATAATTAGTATTGAAATAATCATCAAAGGGGGTTATTTAAAATGAATAAAAACGAAATTATTGAGACTGCTGTAAATGTCAATATTAAAATGAACAAAAAATCGAAAATAAAAATGTACAAAAAATAAACTTAGCTTTGCTGGTTTGTATTGCTAAAATATTGTCTTTTTGACTGTAATCTGTATGAAGGTCCTTTTATAAAAATCACATAAGAATGGTGGAGCAGCCTATCTAAAATTGCATTTGCTATTGTCGCTCCACCAAATATCTCTCCCCATTCTGAGAATACAACATTAGTTGTTATTATTGTACTGCTCTTCTCATATCTGCTCGATATAAGTTGAAAAAATAAATTTGCTCCATCATTGTTCTTTGGGCAAATAAACTATCTCGTCTATTATTAAAACTCTATATTTTGAAAAATGCTTAAGCCTGTATTCTAATCTGTTTTCTAACAGTGCCTTTTTTAGCTGAGCTATTAACTCTTGAAAATGTATAAAATACGTTGAATACCTCCGTTTTGCACATTCTATCCCTATTGCTGTGGCTAAATGCGTTTTCCCTACTCCTGGTGTCCCTACAAACAATATATTTTCATTTCCTTCTAAAAATCTTAAGCTCATTAAATCCATTATTTGTTGCTTATTTATACTTGGCTGAAATGAAAAATCAAAATCTTCTATGCCTTTTATAAATGGAAAATTTGCTACCCTCACACATCCTAATATTGCCCTTTCTTCTTTGGCTTTTATCTCTAAGTTACTAAGTTCATACAATGCATCTGTCATACTCTTTTCTCCACTTGCTACTAAATCTAAGTATTTGTCAAGATTATTCTTTATGTTGTGAAGTCCTAACTCTTCTAAGTTGTTAAGTAATTTCACATAATTGCTCATTTTCAGATTTTCTCCTTTCTTTAAGTCTTAAGCAGATTATCAAATTTCTTGAGGTTCTCCTCACATATCTTGTCAAGTTCTTCTTTTTGACCAACTCTTCTTAGCATTAGCTGTTTGTAATTTTCATCGTGATAATTGATACTTTTTTCATCAATAATATGTATCCTTAACAGGTTTGTGTTATAATATATATAAATTTTGTTTTCCACCTCCTTTACTCTAACTGTCTTTCCTATGTAATCGGGTGGAACAGAGTATTTACTTCCCTTGTAGTAAATCAGAGAGTCCTTTTGGACTTTTACTGATTTGTAGCAATCCAAGTAACTCTCTATTAACTTTTTATCTGGCAAGGGTAGTAAATACTCTTTTTCTTTTTGAAACAGAAGAGCAGGTGGGACTTGAGTTGTTTGATTTGGCTGCATATTGACCTTTGCGTTTATCTCTTTTATTATCCTTACTAAATCCTCTTTTGTTTCAAATTCACCCTGATATGGCAGTATCCAATCTATAAACTTGTTTGCTGCTTCAACTTTTCCTTTTGTGTACGAATGTCTGGGTTTGCAAAGTTTTATTTCAAATCCAAAGTCTTTTACAAAGCTTTTAAATCTTGAATTCACTTTAATTTTTTCACCTGTTATATCAACAACTGCTGCTGCATTGTCAAATAAAATCTCTCTTGGTATTCCCCCTATACTTTTGAATATTTTAATTAGAGTTTCTATTAGTTCATCCTGAGTTTTTGTCCTGTTTATCTCAAAGCAACAGTATCTTGAATAACCTAATTTAAAATCAAGAACATTAATAACAAATTCTTCTCCGCTTTTTGATACAAGCTTTATATTTTCTTTCCAATCAACTTGTGCTTGCTCACCTGGAGCGGTCTCAAATCTTGGATGTCCTTTTACTTTCTTCTCTGGCTTTAATCCTTTTTTCTTAACATACTTATTAAAATTTGAGTATGTTCCTATATTCTTATCTTTTGATTTTAAATATTCATAAACACCCTTGACTGTAACTCCTTTGATAGCAAGCTTTGATTTTATCTCGTCGTAGTATTTGTCCAATTTACTTGGTTTATTTCTATTCTTAGGTTTTCCTTCATAGCCTTCATAGTATTTCTTCACGGTTCTTCTATCAACTCCATATATTCTTGCAAGTTCTGAAAAGTTAGGTTTCATTTTCATCGCCCTTATTCATGTTTAAATGTGCTGTTAGGTTCTTCATTTGATATCCCTCCTCACTATGAGAAAGGATATCATATCAATGTACAATTTTGTACATTCTTATATTCCATTTTCAGTACATTTTTATTTTATCATTAACAACTGCTAAAAACATGGCAAAAGAAGCAAGTATTAAATATGTATTGCTTCCTGTGATGATCCTAACCGCCCAGCTCTAAAACAACTAAAAGTAAAACTTGCTCGATTGCTTTATGTTATCGGAAAGATAAGTAGCCTTGCTAAAAACGAAAATGACAAAGGCAATGGTTTTTATTGAAGTAAAACTTGCAACACCTGCCTCAAGTCTTGAAATCTCTGTCCCTCGCACACGCTACTTCCAATTTCCGACCTTCTATCCTCTTCTTCCCGCTACAAAAGAGTTGATAGTTTTCCTACTTACCTGCTTATGTCGCAAGTATGCCAATGGTTATTCTTGAGCGTTCCCTTGTTCAAACTTTGAAAGCTTTGAATCTTCCATATTCCGAAAATGAAATACTAAAAATCAAAGAAGACCTTAAAAATGAACTTCAGTTATTCAAACAAAGAGAACTACCAACAAGTGCTTTTGCTCTTATCATCGATGGTTATCATTGTGAAGTTAAGGATAATTCTAAGGTTAAACAAGCTACTTGTTATGTTGTCCTCGGCATCGACTTAGAAGGTAAAAAAGATATTTTTGGTATCTACACTTTCTTCGGCAAAGAAAATAAGGCTGATTGGATGAAAGTTTTTGACGATTTAATTACAATGTTAATGATAAAATAAAATCATCAGAAATGATATAAAAAATTCCCCACCTGCCACTTAAAAAGAAGCCTTCTGTAGTGTAGAATGGGAAGTATGGAAGAACTACAGAAGGAGAAGATATTAAGAAAATGTTGGGGGTTGCAATGCACACAACAATCTACACTCTTTTCAAACAGGGATACAACAAGAGTCAAATAGCAAGGTTGTTAAACGTGGATAGAAAAACTGTTAGAAAAGTAATCCAAGACATTGAACAGAAAGGAGAAGTTGAGAGAAAATCGAAGAATTCAGTATTGGATGATTACAGAGAATTTATTGAAGCAAAAGTTCACAAAGGACTTTCAGCAAAAAGAATACATCAAGACTTGAAAGCGGAATTTGGTTTTGAAGGAAGCTATTCAAATGTAAGAAGATATGTTCATAATGTTAAACAAAAGATAGCAAATTCAAAGGTGTACATGGTTTTAACAACACTGCCTGCCGAAGAAGCTCAAGTGGATTTTGGATATATAGGCAAGATAAAAATTGATGGTAAATTCAAAAAAGCATGGGTATTTACAATGGTTTTAAGCTATTCAAGATATATGTATGCAGAGATAGTATTCGACCAGACAGTTGAAACATTTATGCAGTGTCATAAGAATGCATTTAAATATTTTGGTGGAGTAGTAGAAGTTGTGAAGATAGACAATTTAAAAGCAGGTGTATTGGATGTTGATTTTTATGAGGCGCAGATACAAAAGGACTATGCAAGTTTTGCAAGCCACTATGGATTTTTACCTCAGCCTTGCAGGGTATATACACCGACTGATAAAGGCAAGGTAGAATCGGCAGTCAAGTATGTTAAGCGAAACTGTTTTGCTGGGGAAGAATTTAAGGATATTGATGAGGCGAGGGAGCATTTAAAAAACTGGCTTGACAACGTTTCGAATGTGAGAGTACATGGCACAACCAAGAAAGTTCCCAAAGAAGTTTTCCTCTCAGAAGAGAAAGAAAAGTTAATAGCTCTTCCTATTGAGGAATAGCACATATCAAGAATTTCAATTCACAAAGTAGCTACTAATTGTCATCTCATATACAAAGGGAACTATTATTCAGTGCCATATGAGTATGCAGGGCGTGAAGTAGAGGTAGTTGAGATGGGCAGTTTTTTGAGGGTGTTCTTTGAAGGTAAAGAAATAGCCCTTCATCAAATTGTCAAAAACAATGAGAAGGGCAAATACGTAACCAACAAAGAACACTATCCCTCGTCTAAGAATATAACAATTGAGGATATATTGTCAAGACAGAGGGGTAAAATGGCAGATATTGGTGATTGGACACTGGAGTTTTTTGAAGAATTTATTAGGCAGGAAGGATTTAAAAGGTATGATTACAGGAGCATAAGTGGGATAATAGCACTAAAAGAAAGATTTGGAGCTGAGGCAGTGGACAATGCGTGTAAGAGGGCTTTAAAATTTGGAGGGTTGAGCTACAAGGTTGTCAAGAATATATGCGAAAAAGGGATAAGTAATTTGCCTGTATATGAAGATGAGAGTTACATTAATGAGGAAAAAACAGAACTTTACAGGGATATGAGGGAATATGACAAATTGCTTGAGATGGGAGAATTGCAAAGATGAATGATCTTTTGTTGGGGAAGCTAAGGGATTTGAAATTATCTGGGATAATAAAGAGTTTTGATTTGAGGGTAGAGGAAGCTATCAAGAATAATTTTTCGTATCAAGAGTTTTTTGAGATATTGATAAATGATGAAGTGAGTAACAGGAGAATAAACAGTAATCAAAAGAGGACAAGTAAAGCGAGGTTTCCATGGCACAAGACATTAGAGGAATACAATTTTAGTTATCAACCTTCGATAAATAAGAGGTTTATATACAATTTGGCGACCTGTGAATTTGTCCGCAAGAAAGAGAATGTGGCCTTCATAGGACCGCCAGGGACAGGGAAAACACATCTTGCAATAGCAATAGGACTTAAAGCTGTAGCACTTGGATATAGAGTTTTGTTTACCACAGCAAACGAGATGTTAGAAGAGATGTATATTTCAAGGGCTGATAATTCGTATCAACAAAAGTTAAAAAACTATGTTAATGTGGACCTTTTGATAATAGACGAACTGGGTTTGCGGAAATTTAATCAAAGCAGTGTAGATGATTTTTATGAGATAATATCGAAGAGGTATGAGAGAGGAGCGATAATAATAACTACAAACAAGGTATTTGAAGAGTGGCCGAGGATATTTTATGATCCAGTTTTAGCGACAGCGATTTTAGATAGATTTGTACATCATTGTCATTTTGTAGTTATCAAAGGTGAAAGTTATAGAATGAAGCAAAGAGAGGGTGCTATAAAAGCTTTAACAGATGATTCCAAGAATGAGTCAAATCAGTTAGATAATGATAATTAAATTTTTTTGAAAACAGGTGGGGAAAAAATATTATCAAAAGTGGGGAAAAGGTATTGACAATAACAATTACAAGAGGTCTTAAAGAAGTTTTAATTGTCATAAGCGATGACTTTCCTGGTATTATAGATGCTGTCAAACTTGCTTACCCTCTTGCTGACCTTTAGCTTGCTTTTGTCCACCTCCAACGTAATGTCAGAAAACATATGACAAAAGAGGATGCTTCAGCTTTTAACAAGTTTTAACAAGAGTTTGGACAAAATCAAAATCTCTTCTTCTGATTTCGATGAAGCTGTACTGAAATTTAAAGAACTTTGTGATGAATACTTTGCAAAATATCCTCGAGTTATTAAAGCAATATCAGAAAAAGCAGAGTTTTATTCTGTCCATATGAAATACCCTGAGGAATTAAGAAAGCTCTTTCTACAAATGCCGCTTTATGTGTAAATAGCATGATTGAGAAGGCAAGAAGTAAATTCAGGTGGATACTTTCAGTCTGTTGAAGTCTTAGAAATTAATACTTACTTACAGCGAGAGAACTTACGCCGTACAAAATGGAAAAATGGAGTTCCCAGCATTAGAAAATGCATTAACAACATAACCCAACTTTACAACTTACGTTATAAATTGGAAACACAAAATTCTTGACAAGTCTCCTGGAAAATAAATATCCAGCCAGTTGATTATTTGATTTTTTAAAACGCTCAAGCGCTTTTGTAACCTTTCATATATGTTCATTGCTACTCTCATCTCAGCGTATATACCCGCGGGTATATTTGGCTCTGTATATCTCCCATCCTTCACAAGCATCGCTATTGTCTTCGGATCCTTTATATCGCTCTTTGTTTGCGTATTATCATCGAGTTTTTTGCTCCTTTTTACGTGAAAAGGATTCACTAAAACCACTTTTATACCATTTTCTTTTAAATACTGCTCAAAGCACAGCCAGTAATGCCCTGTAGGTTCTATCCCTACTATTACGTTCTCTTTGCCATGGGCTTTCATTATCTCTTTGGCCCAATCTAAAAATTTTTCCATACCTTCTTTTCTATTCTCAAACTCTATTCTCTTGCCAAGCTCCACTCCCCTAAAATCAAATGCTCTGCCAACATGTATCTCCTTTGCTATGTCTACTCCTACAACTAAAGTTTTCTCTGTCACTTGTAATATCTTTTCATTTTGTGTATACTTCAAGGTAGGTACCTCCTTTGTTGTGTTTTGTCGTAAGTTGTACAACTTACATTCTATATTTTATCAGGAGGTACCTTATCTTTTCAAATCTCATTTCTCGTCATTTTCGCTCATTTTCGTTCATTACAGGAATGCTCGTAGATCAAAAAATTATTGATTTTAGTTATGGGTTCCTTTATAATATTTCTCTTTGTAATAACAGTCAAGTTGTTAGATGAACCCAATATTATATTATATATTGAGGAAGAAGTTTTAGAGGAGCCGTTTCTAATGTTCGTTGTGATTCAAATAAATGACCAACAAAATTTATTTTATTCAATTATTCCATCTTCCAGACTTATTGTATTTATTTACGTATGATAATAATTTGAGGGAGAAGCTAAAAAACTCTCTCTCAGAAATTTAAACGTGGCAAACTTTTATTTATCCTTTTCAAGTTTTGCTTTAAATGAAGAGATTTTAAAAATGATTTCAAAAAACTTGCTATTATAAAATTAATAAAAATTCATCATTCGCTTTGCTTTTTTCCACAAGTGTAATTGTAAAGGGACTTGAAAGAGGGTATTTTGTGATAAATTCAAGAAAAGCTGAAGAAGATTCTAATGAATATACCTTTATTTTATAATGTTTTGGAATATCTTTATAGTCAAAACGAGGGGAGAAAGTTATAAAAAGATCATGTTTTAAGATATACTTGTACATAATATCAAACCTAAATTCTTCTTCTTTACTCAGGAGAATATTTACACTTTTTGTATTGTTATTATTTAAAAATTCTTTATTTATTCTTAACAGATTTTGTTTATCATTTATTTCTTCAATTGATAAAGAAATAGCCGTTAGTAAACCATTATTATAGTGCAGGAATTTATTATCAAGATTGATTGAAGTTTGCATTATCTCTTTGGTATAATTTTTAAGTTCTAATTTTATAAGTCTGGATAAATTAGTTTTTATAGATTTCTTAATATAGTAGAAGCAAAAATCTTTTATCGATTCAATATCATCTAAAAAGCTAACAGAAAAATTTTCTGAGATACGTTCAACAATGTATGCGTCTAAAAATAATTTTTGATTTTTAATGTCTTCAATAAATTTATTCAGTGGATAAAATGCAAAAGCCTCCCAAAAGTGTCGAGTCATTTTTGAATTTTCTGGTGGCCAATACATTTCCTTTTCCTCAGCGTCAATTTGTCCAAATTTAATAAATATAAAACCATCAGCGTTGCTAACAGGAAAATACCTTATATAGGATATAGGAAACGGCTTTTTAGGATCATTATCGTAAATGTAACTATACAATTTATTTTCAAAAAGGTCTATTACATAAATTTGCCATTTATTATTAGAGTTGGAAGCATAAAACTTGTCGTGTATAGTTATTATATAGCGAAAATTTACCATTTCAAAAAAAAGAAGGGGAGGCACAATGAAATTACTTATACCTTCCTGTTTTAAGTGATTTTCCCATAGCTTTAATTCAACAATAGGAATTTCAAGAATGTCTTTTTCGTCTCTATTTAGCAGGTTAATACTCCTGACAGTAATTTTAACATAGTCATCTGCAATATTCCAGTAATACCCATATAGTGTATTATTTATTTCATCAAAATAAATGATTTTATCTAACTCTTTTTTAAACAGGTAAGTTTTAAGTTGAAGATTTGAGATATCAATAAAACATATACCAACAGATTTATATGTGCTTCGGTTTAATACACTTCTTAATAAGAAATTTTTGCACTCTATTGGTAAACTACCCAATTGATTATTTTTTAAAACATTATGCATTTCGGATGATAAATCTTGGATATAAACAACATCAATGTTCATCATTTTTATCCTCCTAAATAAAAGCATTGACTACTTTGTATTTAAAAGACAAGAGGTAGCTTTAAAAAGTTTGTTTAGCTACCTCTTGAAAGTTGGATAATTTGAGTTTAATAAGGATAGAATATATGAGGTCGTTTTCTAATCTCATTAAAAAATACGTGAAAGTGAGGAAAATAATTTGGGTCATCTTTATGAGGAGTTTTATGTTCATAATAATATGCTTGTGGAAAACCACGAATAGACGCAAAAAAAACTACTTCTCTAACTAATAATTCTGCAAAATTTCTACTTTTAGCAAAGATATCACCGCCGTCTAAGACTACAGCCTTAGCTGTGCCAAAATCTACTGCTGGTCCAACGTAAAGTTTTTTGTCGTCAGAAATATAAGCTAAAAAGTAGTCATATGAGCTGTTTCTTATTTTATCAACTAATTTTTCAGCTAAATAATAAGTGGCTCCACCAACA
>Ga0073360_139_pt1 | contig 22606 bp, 16 predicted proteins | sample YelNatPosite1Avi_FD_63906 | JGI IMG/M metagenome (GOLD analysis project Ga0073360, IMG submission 63906) | Hot spring thermophilic microbial communities from Obsidian Pool, Yellowstone National Park, USA - site 1 Avi (version 2) (version 2) | ecosystem: Environmental > Aquatic > Thermal springs >... | reverse complement strand
AAAACGTTCAGGTTTACAACAACTATATTCAGCAGGAGTTTGAAAATGGTTTCCAAAAATTACCAGAAAAATATTTATATCTTCCTCGCAGGAAGTTATAAACGTTGAGGAAACTTTAAAGTCTAAAGAAGATCATCAAGTCTTTAAAGAGTATTCACCCTATTGAATTTGAGTCAAGACCACTTTTTATTTTAAAAAGAGATTATAAGCTCGAAAAATTTACAAAACCCATGTATGTTACAGACTTTCTTTCAGATTTTTATCTAAAGCTTGAAAACTGTGCCATAGGCTATGCAAACAACTATGATTCAATTGAAGTATATAACTTAAAAGACAGGGCAAATGTATTTATGTTTCTTTCAAATTCTGATGATACAAAGTATTTTGTAATTGGAAAGAACAAAGAACATATATACACCACAACACAGCTTTTTAGAAAAGGATTTGAAAAGACATATGTGTATTCCATCTTCCCTGAAAATTACACATATTCTATAAAATCAAGGTCACCCAACGGCACAAAGGCTATTTTAATATTTTCTCATCACTCTGATTCAAATATGATATCAATCATAAAAGCCATGATGTTTGGCACAACAGATACAAAAGACCCTTCTTATATGAAAAAGGGATTTGTAGGATATAAAATACCAATAACATGGGGATTTTTTTATAAATCAGTAAAAGGAATACCTGGATTTGACAATCCAGAGTACAGAAAACTCATAGAGTTTTTAGCACAAAAGAAAATAGAAGTGGTTTTGCACACAGCATCGCCAGTTGCTAAAGAAAACACTCGTCAGCTTATTACAAAAGCACTGGAAGATACGAGTTATTTAAAACTTGATGACTGGATTGACCACAGTATTTCTGACGGTACACGATGCGCAGATTTAAAGAGCGAAGGTGCTATTTACGGCAGTAAAAATTATTCCTTTGACCTTTTCTTAAAATATGGATACAAATACTGCTGGTCGTACCTTGACGTAAAGCTTGACACGCTCAATATGCTTCAGCCTGACAAGGTTTCCTGGCATCCTCAGATTTTTTTCAAGAACTACAACTTTGGAGAAGGTGACTCGCTGTACCAGTGGAACTCGGTAAGATACAAAAATCTTCCAAAGATGCTCACTCAAAATCAGCTTGACAGGCTTGTTAGTGAAAATGGAATTAGCATCATCCACGACTATTTTGCTCATCCTATGCAGAAAAACAAGCTTTTTGTTGTGAAAAACAAAAATGTATATATCTCTCCGCAGTTTGACAGCAGTCTCAGATTAGTCTCAAACCTCATGAGCAAAAAACTTTTATGGGTGCCAACAGTAAAAGATTTTATTGACTATGAGGTTGCATTGAAAAATGTACAAATAACCCCACTTGACAACACAACCCTTGTTGTGGACAATAAAAACTACTCTGAGATAAAAGGTTTTACATTAATTACTCTTTTGCCAAATGGTCAGGAAAAAAGAACCATAGTTAATCTTTTGCCAGGTATAAATCTTATTACAATTCCATAAAAAACAAAAGGACCTTAGGAACCGAAACTTTACCTAAAGTCCTTTTTTCTTTTAACTTAAAGCCATCGTTTTATTCACCAGCTGAGATTACAGCCTCATACTTCTCAATAACAGCTTTTTGGACCATGTCGCGCGTCTCCTGGTTTATCGGATGAGCAATATCTTTAAACTCGCCCTCGGGAGTTTTGCGACTTGGCATAGCAATGAAAAGTCCGTTTTGCCCCTCGATAATCTTGATGTCATGAACAACAAAACAGTTGTCAAATGTCACCGACACAATAGCCTTCATTTTTCCTTCATTTGTTATCTTTCTAATCCTAACATCTGTCACCTGCATAAGTCCATCCTCCATGTTAAAATTTAGTGTTGTTATTTTATATAATTCTCCACTTTTTAATCTTTCCCTTTAGCACTTTTAACAAATTTTTCTTTCCATTTGGGGCATTTTGCCTAATTTTTATGAAATAACCTGAGGGTTGATAGAAAAAGTTATTCTTTTATTTTCGGCATCAAGTTTTTCAAGTATCAAAAGGCTTTTGTAATCTACATCCACAGACTTTTTGTCTTTTGTAGCAATGAGCACTCCAACACCAACCAAGCTTGATTCAAATTCAGAAAGAAGGTCTTTCATTCCTCGCACTGTCCCGCCGCCACGCATGAAATCATCTATAAATAAAACCCTTGCTCCTTTTTTTATAGCCTTTTTTGCCATTGTCATAGTTTCAATCTTACCTGTCGTACCTGAAATGTACGAAATATTGACAGTTGAGCCTTCTGTGAACTTGCTTGAATTTCGTGCAACAACAAGCGGTTTGTTGAAATACTGAGCAACATATGATGCAAGAGCAATACCTTTTGCCTCAACAGTGGCAATATAGTCTATTTCTTTTTCTAAAAATAACCTCACAAATATTCTTGCCGCTTTTTTTATAACCTCGGGGTTAAAAACAATGTCGTTTATATATACAAACCCACCTGATACAATTCTCTCGGGATTTTGCAGCTCATTTTTCAAAAAGTTTAAAAATTCTATTTCATCCTCTTTCTTCATGGTAGGAATATAATAAACTCCACCGGCAGCACCACTGACTGTTTCAAGCTTCCCCTGGCCTGTCTGCTCAAATATTTGAGAAATTAAATCTATATCCTCACTCAAGGTGGATTTGGCACAGCTGAGTTTATCACAGAAAAAAGTAAGACTAAAAAGCTTCATAGGATTTTGCACAAGAGTGCTTGTTATAAAAATGAGCCGTTCTGATTTTCCAATCTTTTGCACAAAAGACACCTCCAGAACAAATAAAAACCTATTTAACTTATTCAATATTAAATATAATATTATTGAGAATAATTATACCATAACCTCCGAATGATACAAAAATTTTTTGAGCGAACGTTCGATTTAAAAAATATTTTAACAAGTCAGGCAAAAAAGAAGTATAATATAGAATATAGGGGTATTTCAATCTCGAAATTTTCGGGCTGGAGGTAAGTTTTTTTAAAATGAACAAGTATTTTTTCATAGGTATTGGTGGAATATCAATGAGTGCCATTGCTCTTATACTCAAAAATCAAGGATTTTTGGTTGAAGGTTCTGACATGCAGGAAAGCACTACCACAAAGATGTTAAGAGAAAATGGAATAAATGTATATATCGGACATGATGAAAGTCATTTAAATGGTGATGAAACTGTAATTTACACTGCGGCAATTTCAAAAGACAATCCTGAACTTTTAGCAGCAAAGAGGATGAATCTGAAAATTTACGAGAGGGCAGAATTTTTAGGACTTTTGATGAAAGATTTTAAAAATGTCATTGCAATCTCAGGAACGCATGGAAAAACAACTACAACCTCTATGATTGGTTATATCCTGAAAAAAGCAAATTATAACCCTACAGTTCTGGTAGGTGCGTTTGTAAAACAGCTGAGCGGAAATTTTGTGATAGGTTCAAAAGAATACCTTGTTGTTGAAGCATGTGAGTACGTAGATAGCTTCTTAAAGTTCAATCCTACAATTGGAGTCATCTTAAACATTGACAATGACCATTTGGACTATTTCAAAGATATAGATTCAATAAAAAACTCTTTTAAAAAGTTCGCACAGAAAATTCCAACTTCAGGGTTTTTAGTAGCAAACTGTGACGATAAAAATGTTAAAGATATCATAAGTCAGCTCAACACACAGATAATTTGTATATCCACAAAAGAAAAAAGTGACATTTTTGCCGACAATATCAGTTGTAGTGATGGATACTATGAATTTGACGTTAAAAATAAGGACGACGAGATTTTAGCTCATATAAAACTTAACATTCCTGGTTTTCATAATGTCTATAACGCACTTGCTGCATTTGCAGTTGCTTCGAAGCTGGGAGTAGAAAGTATTACAATTGAACATGCTATTTCTGAGTTCTGTGGTGCTTCGCGCAGGCTTGAAAAGGTAGGAGAGTTCGATGGAATATACCTTTATGACGATTATGCTCATCATCCCACCGAAATTAAGGCATCGCTTAATACCCTGAAAAAACTTTCTCAGGGAAAGGTTTTTGCCATATTCCAACCACACACATTTTCAAGACTTAAAAACCTTTTGAACGAGTTTGCTGAAAGCTTAAGTTTGGCTGACAAGGTTATTGTTACAGATGTATATGCTGCACGGGAAAAAAATATTTTCGGAATCACATCCGAAAACCTTTATTTGAAACTTAAAGAAATTGGAGTGGACTGTGAATATATAAGCAGTTTTGAAGATATCGCATCCTATGTAATAAAAGAAGCTAAAAAAGGTGACATTATTGCAACTATTGGGGCAGGTGACATAAATAAATGCATAGATATTATCCTCAAAAAAGTTCCTGTAAAATCATAAAAAATACTGCCTCATTGGAAATTCTGCTTCCAGATGAGGCAGTTTAATTTTTATTTCACTATTAAAAGTTTTTGACCGGGTATAATTTCATCTTTTTCTATCTGATTAAAATCAATGATTTTCTCTACTGTTGTTCTGTATTTTTTTGCTATTTTCCACAGAGTGTCACCTTTCTGGACAGTATAAATGTACACACTTGCAAGCCTTTCATCTTCTTTTTTTATCTCTTCTATAATATCAACGTCGGACAAAATCTCAATTGAAAGTTCTCTTTTTACCCACACTTCAACTGCAAGATGAATCCTCAGTTCAACTTCTGATGTAGAAATAATAGAAAATGATATGTTTTCTATTTCAATATTTGCAAAAGCTCTGTCTGTTCCCTCTACACCTTCCATATCTAATTTTACATCAAAAGGAATTTGCGTGGTTGTATTTTTTATGATATCCTGCGAGTCTTTAGAAAGATAAATTAAAAAGACAACAGCAACACCTTTAATATTTACCTTATCCTTTTCTGGTTTTATAAGATCGATTTCTATTCTTCCAGATACAGAAAAGACCTCTTCAGGTTCGGTAGGCAATAATACTGTGTCTTTTAAAAGATGTACATGCCGACCCTTCCCAACAAACTGCTCTATGCTGAGTAGTTTCTTTGAATCTTTTATCTCATACTCTGTTGAATATACATCAACAATAGGCTCAATAGTTTTTACATCATGAAATGTTATCTCAGCTTCAATAGCTATATCATACTCTATCCTGCGAAGTTCACCTATTTCATCAGTCTTGGGCAAAACCTTGAAGTTTTTGATATAAAATTTAACAACCGGTTCTAAATCGTCAGGACTATCTGAAAGTTCAAAATAGTGCTGAATTAATATCTCATGTTCAACCATCTCAATAGGAGTTTGCCCAACATCTGGTGAATAGAGAGTTTTTAAGTCAACTTTTAAGTCAAAGGTAATCTTTTTCCTGTCAAACTTGATATTCTTGTCTGAAAGTCTTGCAAAACATTGCAATATTTCTCTGATTGAAGGTTTGCCCTGAGGAATCTCTAAAATCTCTCTTTTTGAAATTTCTTCTGTTATGCTACGGGGATTTGAAATTGAAATTTTTTCTTTTAGATACTTTATTGAATGTTCTTCAATGTTGGCAAGATACTCAATAGTAGCTGGTGCTTTTACTAAAACTGTAATTTCTGCAATTGCTTTAGCAGAAAGTTTGCGTGGACTTATAGGAGAACAAAAGGTGTAAATAAGATCATCTTTGACCTCATATGCCATTGCAGGTCTTACTCCCAACATATCGAATGTCTTTGTGAATTCTGCTGAACTTGAAACAGAAGCAACCTTCTTTTGCGGATCAGAGGAGAGATAAATTACTTTAAACTCTATTTCGCCCTGAACAACTACTTTGTCGTTTAAAACCTCAACATTTGTAATCAAAACTTCACTATCAGTCTGAAGAACTTTCACAGCATCCGGTTTTATCTCTGGAAGCAAAATCTCGCCTTCAACAATCACCTTTTGCGAATCTGAGCCATAGACATTAATGTATTCAACCTTTTCAAATCTTTTTTCCAATGTTAAACTTGCCTCCATTTAATGTTTTCTATCTTCTTCATTATAAAATATATGCAAGGATGTCCCGAAAATATGTAAAATAAAAAAGAGCTTATTCTAAAAATTTGTCTTAAGAATAAGCCCTTTTAAGTAGTTGACAAATCAATATTTTTGATTATAATAAAAACGTACAAGGAAAAATTGATAAAACTATTGAGTTTACATAACACTTACCTTTGTATTTGTCTTACAAAGTATAATTTCTACTGTGTTTGTAATAAGATCAGAATAGGTGTATGTTACACACCTGTACTGTTTACATTCTCTGTCAATCGGAAACTTGACAACAAAGATATTTGAATAAGTGTTCTCCAAAATACCTTCAACCTCAATCATTTTTTTGCGTCCTTTATTGGCACGAATTAAAACCTTTTCGCCTTTTAGGGCTTCAATGTCTTTTCTCAGCTGTTGAAGGTGAAGTTTATCAACCACCTTAACATCACTGCCCCTCTACAAATATTTAATTTTCGCAGCTGCATAAAATTTTCTCAATTTTACTATACTTAAAAACATTATTATTATATCATTATTCTTTTTTTTTGTAAATAGAGGGGGTAAATATTATAAAGGGTTTTTAAAAAGTTGTCAAGGACTTAATTTTAGAGTTTTTGTCGAAAATATCGGTTTAAATACAAGCAATTTGTCGTTTTTTCTGTTTTTCTCATGAATAGAGGCATTCTTGATTTTTTTGAGCAATATATTTTTTAGTTTTCTTAATTTTCATAAAGTAAAATTTATATTGTATTGACATAAAGATTCTTTTTTGATAAATTTAAATTGAATAAAGAGACACTAACAGCGATGATACAAGCTGAGGAAAAAAGTGTCTCGTTTTTTAATTCTTTTAAAAGACCCCAACAGCAAATATCATTTCAAAGCGAAAAGGGGTCTTGTAAAGTACCTCTGTCAAAGATGCAGACAGCAAATATTTTTTGGATAGGCCTGCAGACTTTTCTGTGGGCTGATGGTTCGAAGCCATCATGCATCTTGAAGACAGAGGTGTCTTTATGTATTTAAAATAGAATTATGCTCTGGAGGAAAATGTGATGAGTGATGAGTTTCTCAACGAGTTAGAAAAATCAACAAACATTTCTCGCAGAGAAAATAATGCACTGACATTTCAATCTACACTCAATGCAAATCTTGATTGGTTTTCAATGAGTGGTGGTTTGAGATTTCAACCAGAGGATAGAGTTATATCTTTATTTATGAAAGCATTTTATGAAGATAAGCAACTTGCTATGAAAAATTTATTCTTCACAAGGGATATTAAAAAAGGACTTGGTGAACGTAGAGTTTTTAGAGTTGTTCTCAAACACCTTGCTAAAACCCATCCGGATATTGTCAGAAAAAACATTGTCTTTATTCCTTTTTTTGGACGCTGGGATGACTTATATGAACTGATTGATACACCAGTTGAAAACTCCATATGGTTTTTTATTAAACAGCAATTGTCTGAAGACTTAAAATCAGAAAACCCTTCACTTTTGGCAAAATGGCTCAAAAGTGAAAATACTTCTTCAAAAGAGTCAGTAAAACTTGCAAAGAAGACTCGTAAAGCCCTTTTGATGACACCAAAAGAATATAGAAAAACATTAGCTGAACTTAGAAAAAGAATTGATGTTTTGGAAAGAAGACTATCAGAGAAAGACTATACATTCGATTACGAAAAAGTCCCTTCACAAGCAATGCTAAAATACAGAAAAGCATTTTTGCGAAATGACAAAGACAGATACACTCAGTACATTGAAAAAGTCATTCAGGGAAAGAAAAAGATTAATACAAATACACTCTCTGCTGTGCAGATTGTAAGACAAATACTTATAGATAGAGGTAAAATGTCACTTGAAGAAAAGAAACATCTGGATCTTCTGTGGCAAAACATTCCAAAGATTGACACATCAGAGAATGGTCTTGTTGTAGCAGATACATCAGGTTCTATGTTTTATGCATGTGGTCAGTATGCTCTTGGAATTGCTGCTTCGGTTGGTTTAGCATTGTATTATGCAGAAAATAATAAAGGAATTTTTCATAATAGGTTTATTACTTTTTCTGCGAAACCTAAGTTACAAAAAATCCAAGGAAAAACTATTTATGAGAAAGTTAAATTTTTAGAGAATGCAGACTGGGAATGCAACACAGATATTGAAGCAGTCTTCACACTCATATTAAATATTGCAATAAATAAAAATTTAGCACAAGAGGACTTGCCCAAAAAATTATATATTGTCTCAGACATGGAGTTTGACGAAGCCACAAGAGTTTCACCTGACGCACCACTTTTTGATGCGATAAGAGAAAGGTATAAAAATCATGGATATGAGTTGCCTACTTTGGTGTTCTGGAATGTCTCATCAAGGCATAACAACATTCCTGTAACTAAAGAAACACCAAATGTACTTTTAGTATCTGGAATGTCTCAAAAAATATTTGAAAACCTTATTAAAAATCAACTTCCAGAACCTGTAGAATTTATGCTTGAAGTATTGAACAATGAAAGATACTCTGTTATTCAAATATAACTTTTCGAGTTTTTACTTCTTGCTTTTAACTTTCCCATTGTCAAAACTCAAAATATGCCTTATAATAGATAAAGTGAAAAGGGAATAGTAGCGGAGAGATGGCCGAGTGGTCGAAGGCGCACGACTGGAAATCGTGTGTACCCCCAAAAGGGGTACCGAGGGTTCAAATCCCTCTCTCTCCGCCATTTTTATTGGGTTTTGAGTTGGCAAATTATGGAGTGTAATATTTGCATTCTAAAAATTGTGTGAAAAATTTTTATACTTCTTACGTTCACAGAATTAGCGTGAGCAAAGCTTTTGTTTTAGCAATTCAATACTTTCCCTTCAAGGATATCCAGATAGTTATTAACAATTTTTTATTTGAATATTTTGTATAAAAATTTTTCGGTTTTGTCTTCAAAATAATTATTTTTCTTATTCGTAAACTATGATTTTATTTTTGGTTTACTATTTATAATTTCTATGCTATTATTTAATTAAACATTTTTGCTCGGAGATGATTTAGTTGCTGAATTTTCTTCAATCAATTCAATTTGTTAAAGAAGTTGAAAAAATGATAGTTGAGTATGAGAGAGATATTAATTTCAATGATGCAATTATACTTTATGAAATCGCAAAACATGATGCAGAACTGATAATAAATCTTGCCAATAATATAAAACAACATTATTTTAAAAATACAATTGAGCTTTGTTCCATTTATCCTGCAAAGGTAGGACTTTGTTCGCAAGATTGCAAGTTTTGCTCTCAGTCTATTCATCACAGCTGTTCAATTGAGATAAAAAATCTTGCTATGCTTGATGAGGTAATAGAGTATCTTGAAAATATAGTACCTTTTCCAGTAAAAAGATTCTCCTTAGTCACAAGCGGAGAAAGGATTGTTGACTCAGAATTTGAAAAAATCTTAGAAATTTATTCTTATATCTCAAAGAATTATAACATTCTTTTATGTGCATCCCTTGGCTTTCTTACTCAAGAAAGGGCTAAAAAATTATTGAAAGCTGGGGTTGTAAAATATCATAATAATTTAGAGACATCCAGCACATATTTTAAAAATATCTGTTCTACCCATACTCAGCAGCAAAAGAAAGAGACTTTAAAAATTGCAAAAGAGACAGGACTTCAAATCTGCAGTGGAGGAATAATCTCAATGGGTGAGGACATGATTGAAAGAATCAAGCTTGCTTTTGAGTTAAGAGAACTTGATGTTGACTCTGTTCCAATTAATATATTGAACCCAATAAAAGGCACACCTTTTGAAGATATGAAGATAATAGATGCAAATGAGATTTTTATAACACTTGCCTTGTTTAGAGTAATACTTCCAAAAAAGATCATTCTTCTCGCAGGCGGAAAGGAAAATGCACTTGGAGATATGGAAATAATGGCTTATAAATGTGGGATAAACGGTTGTATGGTTGGAAACTATCTTACAACAAAGGGGATGGGAATAAGAGAGAAGGTAGAGATGTTAGAGAGTTTGGGCTTAGAAGTTTAAAGTAATATCCAAAAGCTTAACTATTAAGTATTGTTGTTTAAAGGGACTATCCCTGTTCTTTTTTAGATAGTCCCTTAAGTTTTGTTTTTATTTAGTACATCTACAGTCCAAAAAATTGATTTATTGCTTCAAGAGTACTATTAATCATAAAATCAATTTCATCTTTTTCAATGACAAACGGCGGCATAAAATATATTACATTTCCAAGAGGACGAATAAGCAACCCTTTTTTCAAAGCAATTTTATAAATGTGATATCCTATTCTCTTTCTCCAATCAAACTCCTTTTTAGTAGCCTTATCTTCAACAAGCTCAATTGCTCCAATAAATCCAAATTGCCTATACTCACCCACAAATCTATGGTTCTCAAAAGTTTCTCTGGCAAGCTCCTCAAGGTAGGTTGCTTTTTCATTTATTTTCTTTAGGACATTGTATTCCTCAAAGATTTTTAATGATTCTAAAGCAACTGCGCAAGCAAGAGGATTTCCAGTATAGCTATGACTATGCAAAAAAGCTTTCAGTTCCACATAGTCAGCATAAAACGCATCAAAAATTTCTTGAGTGGTAAGTGTTACTGCCAACGGCATATATCCAGCAGTCAAACCTTTTGACAAACACAAAAAGTCTGGAGTTATTTCTGCATGTTCACATGCAAATATCTTTCCTGTTCTGCCAAATCCAACAGCTACCTCATCTGCAATAAGATGAACATCATAGCTGGTGCATGACTCTCGCAATAGTTTTAAAAATTTAGGTGGGTAAATTTTAATACCACCTGCGCATTGGATAATTGGCTCAATTATCACAGCACAAATCTCTTTATGGTGTTTTTCTAAAACCTTTTCTACTTCTTCAAAACATTCTACATCGCAGCTATATCTTGTTTTGTGGTATTTACATCTAAAACAATCAGGACCTTGAATTTTTATGGATTCCTTCATAATAGGTCTATATATCTTTGAATACAGATCTATACTTCCAACAGACAATGCACCTAAGGTTTCTCCATGATATGAATTTGTAAAACATGCAAACTTGAGCTTTGTATAATTCCCCTTTTGTTGATGATATTGAAAACTCATCTTAAGAGCAACTTCGACAGATGTTGAACCATCATCAGAAAAGAATACTTTCTCCAATCCCTTTGGGGTTATTTTAACTAATTTTTGAGACAATTCAATAGCTGGTTTGTGTGAAAAGTTTGCAAATATTACATGTTCTAACTTGTCTGCTTGAGTTTTGAGAGCATCATTTAATCTTTTATTACAATGTCCAAAAAGATTTGTCCACCATGAAGAAATTGCATCAAGATATCTATTTCCTTCAACATCGTATAGCCATACTCCCTGGCCTTTTTCTATAACGATAGGCGGTAGTTCTTCATAATCCTTCATTTGTGAGCACGGATGCCAAATATACTTTAAATCTCTTTGTTGCCATTCATTTAACATTCAAAAACCCCCATTATCTTCATTATTGCCTTATCATCAAAGCATTTTTTTAAAACATTTTTAAATTTATTCTCATCTACATCACTTGGAAAATCATTTATAAAGTCTACTTTGGCTAATATTGGAACATTGGTAAACTTTGTTATTGTATTTATTACCTTATCTTCATCAGGTTCATTCTTATACATATTCACTATGATTCCTTTTAAATAAAGTCCGTAAGCTTTTGCAAACTCAACTGTCAAGAGAGTGTGATTAATTGTTCCTAATTTAGTTGTGGAAACTAATATAACATTGTTGCAAATTTCCTTTATCAATTGATATTGCATATAAAATTGGTTTTTCTCTTCTTTCAGTGGCACTGCCAATCCGCCACAACCTTCAATTACTATAAATTCATAGTTCTGTGACAAATCTTCAAAGATTTGTTTTATTTGATCAACATTGATATCTATATTTTCATCACTTGCAGCTATATGAGGAGATGCTGGTTTTTCAAATATAAATGGTGTAAGTCTGTAAATATCTCCCTTTATTTTTGCAAAATCAACTACAAATTTTGTATCTTGAGGTATTAGCATTTTTCCTTTTCTTTTAGCGCCACTTAGTACAGGCTTGAAATATCCTATGTTATATCCTCTTTCTTTCAAAGCCCAACAGGGTCCAGCACATATAAACGTCTTTCCAACATCAGTATCTGTTCCAATAATGTAAACAGCTTTCACTTTCTTTCACTCCTTGAGTAAAACTATCCTTTGATTTCTTGTAAATATTCTGTGTTGATAAGTAAAACCTTTTCTAACATTGGTTTCAACCTTTTTGCAACAATGGAAGCAACAATACATAAAAATATATCTCCCGGCACACATACCAAAAATCCCCAGTATAAAGCCCAGCTAATGGTTTTGGGTATTTTTAGGTAAAAGTTATAAATCACATACAGGTAACTAACCCCTAATAAGTATACAAAAAACAAGCCAATCAATGAACCTATTATATTTGTGCTCATATTCCTGCTTTGCTTCAAATGCGATATATAGCCCGTTACATATGCACAAACGATAAAACCAATAAGATAACCAAAGGTTGGTTTTAATATATACAACGGTCCTCCACCTTCTGCAAAGATTGGAACGCCAAGTAATCCAGTTGCAACATATACTATTTGAGAGAGTGCACCAAGTTTGGGACCTAAAAGAAGTCCTGACAATACACAAAACAGAAGCTGAAGAGTAAATGGTACATAAGGAATAGGAATTTTTATATAGGCTCCTACAGCAGTCAAAGCCGCAAAGAGAGAAACCAAGCAAATACTTTTTGTATTCACGGGACTGACCTCTCCTTTCTGATTTGTCATTCAATGTCATCTTACCTTTATTATATTTTCTGCATTGAGATTTGTCAACCAATTTTAAAATAATGGTTTACTAATCAGATAAAAAAATAGCAAAACAAAATAGATATTTAACAGCTTTTTATTTTCAGGTATTCTAAAAGTTATAAAAATAAACAATTTTCCTCTACAGCAATAACTACTTGCACTTTGCCCAATTCCCTTACTATCTCTCTCATACTATATCCTAATTCTGAAAGCTTTTCTATAACCCCTCTTTCTGCTTCACTTGAGCGTTTAAATCTTCTTCTCTTTGTGTTATTATCATCATAGGCTATAGCTTCAAACCTCCTGTGTATGGGTTTGTCTTTTCAACCAATATCATACACGATTTGAAGCTATGGCTTTAATATCTTCTTGCATTGTTAAATTAAATTTTATACAAATATTGTTAACTTTCATTCTATAAGTTGTTCTATTTTTTCATTTAACTCTTTTAATTTTTCCTCTTCTATCTTTTTATTGAAGTAATGCCATAGTATATTAATTGGTTTCTTCCAGTCTTGTCCTACTTGAGGTACACCTAAAAAGTCCTCTATATTGCTTTCAAAAAAGTCTACTTTTTTTGTGTACTCATTTTTATTATTAACAATAAACTCATTTACAAATTTGTGAATATTTCTATTCTTATCTTTGTCCATTAGAACAGAATGATAAATTCCTAATTCTTTTAATAAATTCATATATCTGTGAATATTATATTTCCCCATCGCATCTAAAACATAAATCTTTCTTTCATTTAATTTCTGTACCCTATTTCTTATGAGATAGTCAATAAATACTTTCTCTGTTGCGCCTTCACATATCAGTACTATATCAGCAAAAAATGCACAACATCTTTCTGAATCCAACCAAGATAAGTATCTAATAGATTCTTCTCCTAATCTTCTTTCTTCTTCAGTCTCTCCAATCATTTTTTTAATATTTTTTTTAGTTTCATCATCCACCTGGGGGTCATCTAACTTACTTTTTAACATAACAAAGAATTCATTGTTGCTTTTTATCAATTCATCTCTTTTTTCTTTTGTAATTTGAAATATTCTTGTAATTGCTTCTTCTCTCTTTAATTTTATAATTGACGATACTTCCTCTATATTTCTGCTAACAAAAATAGGAGAATGAGTGGTTACAAGAACTTGGTAATTTTCTTCACTTGCCAGATTCCTCAGTCCAACGTTAAGAATCTCCTGTTGAGTTGGATGAAGGAAAAGCTCAGGCTCTTCAAATAAAATAAGTGTGAAATCTGGCAAAAAATCTTTCTTATTATCAGATTCCTCTTCTGTTTCTTTTTCTATCTGGGAAGCAATTTTTATAAGTGTATAAACTAAATGACGCTGTAACCCCAATCCATATTGAGTAACATTCATTTCCTTCTTCAACGTTTCATCCATAAAATTAGTTTTAACCAAACTTTTAATTACCTCATCAGGTCCAATAGGTTCTATATTGACATTAAATTTTACATTCCATTCTCGAAGACTATCATTTATTTTGTCTTCTATATTTTTAAGAGACAATCCATCTTCGGTTTTCTCATTTTTCAAATTTTTGTTAAATTTTCAAATTCCTCGTAAAGTCTTTGAAAAGATTTACTCTTTTTTGATAAATCTTTAATTATTAAACTCAATAATTTTCTAAACGGAGATGGTCCTGTAGTTTTTAAAGTTTCGTTTGTTGTTGCAAGTGCGGGAATATATATCACTGTTCCCAATTTTGCTTGTGAAATATTTCTCGCTCCATAAAACAAATTTTCTGAAAGCTTACCATTTTCGTACGCATATATGTTACTTTGATTAGCTCTAACCTTGTTTCTATCTTCTGATTTTAAATACTTTCGTACTTTCAGTCTATTATTGTCATATACATACTCTTTTTTAATACTTTTCACTTCTTTCTCTGATAAGACAAACTCAATTTCTATCCAACTTTCATTGTCATCAGTTTCAAACTTAGGAAAATCAATATTTTCATCATATTTAATATCATCTTCGTAAAAAATCCTCAACGCACTTAGAACATTTGATTTACCAGAATTATTACTACCTACTAACACACTATAGTCATACAAGTCAAATTTCCCATCTTTTATTGACCTGAAATTATGAATACAAACTGATTTAATCTTCAAACTCAAACACCTCCTGCTTTTGTTTTTCTATTTTTCAAATTGTTTCATCCAAATAGGAAATGTGAAATTTTTGAATATAGTTTAGATTGCGTTGTCTCGAAAATTTGAATATTTTTCTGCACATAAATTCCCATTTAGAGATTCTATTTTATACTATTATAATTCTTTCTATAAATTAACACAAGATTTTTTCAAATCTTCTGCTTTAAAGTTGGATAATAATTTTTGCATCTATGTCAAATAATTGAAAATGGTTACCCTAAAAATAATTTCCAATCAGTTTTTTAATATATTGACAACTCCTAACTTTTCAATTAACATGTTTGATATAAAACTTATTGCATATATGCAACTATCAATTTTCATTGCAAATATGCAATACAAATAAAAATTGAATATTTTCGATTAGACCTTTTACCTATCAAGCAGGTGCTGCCGTTTGGGCGGCTTAATAGGGAAAGCGGTGAAAATCCGCTGCAGCCCCCGCTACTGTGAGCACTGACAATCCCTCAAAAAGTTTTTGCCACTGGAAGGTTTGGGTTCCTATTTTGAAAGTGGAGCTTACCTTCTGGGAAGGCAGAGAGGGTGCGAATGAAGTGCGAGCCAGGAGACCTGCCTGCTTGAGATGCCTTGTACTGTCTTCGGTGGGAAGCACAGTCAAGGTGGTAAAGACCAGGGGTGTATTTTATCCTTTTTTAAAGATTTGCTATATTTTGTTTTTAAAAGCCTTTTGTTCTTTTTGAGAAGTGTTCAAATATACAAAAGCTTTTAAAAAACAGTATTAATGGGTCTTTACTGCCTTGATGAAATTTGAGTATTTTTTGCTGGCAGTAAAGACCCATTTTGTTTTTTGACAGCAGCTAAAATTTTTTCAAGGAGGTTGAAACTGTAAGATGATTTCAGTTGTCGGTTTCCCAAGAATAGGACAGAACAGAGAGCTCAAAAAGTGGGTCGAAAGTTATCTTGACAAAAAACTTTCAAAAGAAGAACTCATTCAAAACTCAAAAAACTTGAAAAAGACTCACTGGCAACTTCAAAAAGAGTATGGTGTTGACCTGATACCATCAAATGATTTTTCATTTTATGACACTTTTTTAGACCATGCAATGCTAGTAGGCTCAATACCCGAGGAATACAAGGTGGTTTTCTCAGATGAGCTTGAACTCTACTTTGCGCTGGCAAAGGGGTATCAAGACCAAAACATTGACCTTAAAGCTTTGCCTATGAAAAAGTGGTTCTTTACAAATTACCACTATCTTGTACCTGAAATCAATGAAAATACAAAATTTGAACTTGCATCAACAAAACCTTTTGATGAATTTGTCGAAGCACTTTCAATAGGAATTAAAACAAAACCTGTGATAATCGGTGCTCTTACTTTTTTAAAGCTTTCTAAAAAATCAAATGTGGATATGTATGATAAATCTTTATGGGAAAAACTGCTTGATGTATACATTCAAATACTAAAAAGGTTTGAAGAGTTAGGTAGTGAGTTTATTCAAATAGATGAACCAGTACTTGTCACAGATTTGAATGCAAAAGATATAGAATTTCTTGAAAACTTTTACCGCAGCCTTCTTCTTCAAAAAGGTAAGTTAAAGGTAATTCTTCAAACCTATTTTGGAGATGTCAGAGACTGCTTCGAAAAGATAATCATGCTTGACTTTGACGCAATTGGTCTTGATTTTGTTGATGGAAAGTTCAATGTAGAGCTAATTAAAAAATTTAGTTTCCCACAGGAAAAGCTTTTATTTGCCGGGGTTATAAATGGCAGAAATGTGTTTAAAAACAACTACAAAAACACCCTTGAGCTTTTAAATATGCTCTCCTCCTTTGTTGACAAGAAAAACATTGTAATTTCAACATCATGTTCCTTACTCTTTGTGCCATACTCTTTGAAGTTTGAAACACAGCTTGACAGCAATAAAAAGAAGTTTTTGGCATTTGCTGAGGAAAAGTTAAAAGAGCTATCTGAACTGAAGCTTTTATTTTCTCAAGATAATTTTTCTGCAAACAGCATCTATGTTCAAAACGTTCAGCTTTTTGAAGAGCTGAATAAAAACAAACTATCAGATGTCAGCACAGCTGTAAATAATCTTACAGACGATGACTTTGAAAGAAAACCGCGTTTTGAAGAGAGAATCAAGCTTCAAAAAGAGGTTTTGAACTTACCACAGCTTCCGACAACAACAATTGGGTCATTCCCGCAAACCCAAGATGTAAGGTCCGCTCGAGGCAAACTTAAAAAAGGTGAGATAACATTTGAAGAATATGAAAGCTTTATAAAATCCAAAATTGAAAGGGTAATAAAGCTTCAAGAAGAAATTGGGCTGGATGTGCTTGTCCATGGTGAATATGAAAGAAATGACATGGTAGAGTTTTTCGGTGAAAAGTTGGAAGGGTTTTTAATCACTCAAAACGGCTGGGTTCAGTCATATGGTACAAGATGTGTAAAACCTCCTATAATATTTTCTGACATTAAAAGAAAAAAATCACTCACTGTGGAATATATAAAATACGCACAAAGCTTGACTTCAAAACCTGTAAAAGGAATCCTGACAGGACCAGTGACAATTCTTAACTGGTCATTTGTTCGTGAAGACATTCCATTGAAAAATGTAGCTTTTCAATTAGCTCTTGCAATAAAAGAAGAGGTTTTGGAGCTTGAAAAAGAAGGTGTAAAGATCATTCAAATTGATGAGGCAGCACTGATTGAAAAACTTCCTTTGAGAAAATGTTATCACAAAGATTATTTAGATTGGGCAATAAAAGCATTCAGGCTCACATGCTCAAAAGTAAAACCCGAAACACAAATTCACACTCACATGTGCTACAGCAACTTTGATGAACTTTTAGATGAAATTGCAAAGATGGATGTTGACGTTATAACATTTGAAGCTGCAAAATCTGATTTTACCTTGCTTGATAGTATAAACAAAAGTAATTTAAAGTCAGAGGTAGGACCAGGGGTGTTTGATGTCCACTCTCCAAGGATTGTATCAAAGGAAGAGATGAAAAAGCTTATTTTAAAGATGATAGAAAAGGTTGGAAAAGACAGGTTGTGGGTAAATCCTGACTGTGGTCTTAAAACCAGAAAGGAAGAAGAAGTTTTGCCCACCTTGCAAAACATGGTTCTGGCAGTGTGGGAAGTCAGAAATAACTTATAACAAGTCTTCCTCCTCACATAATAAAGAAGGCTGGGAAAATGCTTTTTGCAAAAGTCCCAGCCTTTTTTATACTTTTCTGTACTTTTTTCTAAACTGGTTGGGCGTCATATTGCAAAGTTTTGCGAAGCACTGGATAAAATAGTCTGTGTCGTTGTACCCAACTGCCTGCGAGATTTCGTATATCTTCATATTAGTTGATATCAAGAGCCTTTTTGCTTCTTCAACGCGTATCTTTTGCAGATAAGAATTAAAATACATCCCGTAATGCTTTTTAAAAAGCTGACCCAAGTACACAGGGTTTAGATAAAATTTTTGCGCAACAGATTTTAGCGTTAGGTTCTTGTTATAGTTTTCCTTTATATACTTTTCAAGCTCACTCATGATACCGTTAGATAGGCTTGTTTTCCACTGTCTGAACTTATTTAGTATCCCTTCACAAAACTTTAACATGTTCTTTTCTATTTCCTCAACATTTGAAAATCCCAGCTTCAAGCCTGAAAAATACTCTATTTCATCTTCTAAATTGAGTCCTATCCTGCTAAAATAAGAGCTTATAGATACTAAAATAAAGCTCAAATACGATTTTATAAAGTCAAGCTGGTACCTTCCTTGTTTAATATCTTCTATCATTTCTTTAATTATCTTCTGCAGGTTCTGGTTATCCTCTTCTTCAATAGCCAAAATGAGTTTTTTGTCATATTCCTTTGAATACAAAATCTCTTTTGAATTGGGCAGGCTACTACTATAAAATGTAATTCCTGTCTGATTGTAAAAAAGTGCAAAGTTTAAAGAGTAAGCTGCCTCGTAAATGGCATCAAAAAACTGAGCTTGTTTTGAAATCTTTCTTGAAAAAGCAAACACAATCTCTGTTGCAAAGTCAACCATATTTTTTATGCTTTGGTATGCCTTTCTTATGTCCTCTTCAGAGGTTGCAACTACATAGTATTTGCCTTCAATCTCTGAAAATTCATACATAAGCCCCTCTTTTTTAAGTAGTTCAAAACATCCTTTTATCTTCGACAATATATTTTCTATCCTCTCATCAAAAAAGAGATTCAACCAATTTGACATTTCTTTAAAATAAACTATTCCAACATAAAATCCATTTTCTATCTTGATGTTGCTACTTTCTATCGTTGCTTTAAAGCTTCTCTCAAGTGTAAGCAGGTTGTCGCCTTCATTAATTAACTCTCGCTTTTTGAGTTTTGACTTTACTTTAAGTAGCGTATCAACAAGCTCTTCTTCTTCAATTGGCTTCAATATATAATTGACAACACCATGCTGGATAGCTTTTTTCGCATACTCAAAATCTGCATACCCGCTGATGATTATCACTTCAGGCGGATTTTTTAACTCATTTTTTACTTTCTCTATAAGATCAAGACCACTTAAAAGCGGAATCTTGATGTCGCTGATGAGCACGTCAACCTGTACCTTTTTCAAAAACTCAAAGGCAGTAACTCCATCCTCTGCCTCGCCCACTATCTCAAACCCTAATTCTTTCCAGTCAATTAGGTTTTTTAGCCCTTCTCTCATAAACACCTCATCTTCAACTATCAATACTTTGTACAGCATCTTCAAAGTCCCTCTTGTCTGGAATTTTTATCACAACTTTTAATCCCCCAAGCTCGCCTCTCAATATCTCAAAGCTAAAATCCTTGTCATAAAATAGTTCAAGCCTCCTAAAAACATTTTTAAGCCCCACACTACTTGCCTTGTCAGATGAAAGTCCTTTTATTGAGCGCAAAAGCTCCGCTAACTTTTCATCTTCCATGCCTTTTCCATTGTCCTCAACATGTATTGATATCATATCACCTTCTTTGAAAACCTTGACCACAATCCTTCCTTCACCTTTACTATTTTCTACCCCATGAACACATGCGTTCTCAACAAGAGGTTGTATGGTCATTTTTGGTATCTTTGTTGACTTTATGTTTTCGTCTACCTTGACCTCAAATTTTAGCTTTTCCCCGAACCTGTACTTTTGTATCTCAAGGTAGTCATAAATAGCCGAAACTTCCTCTTCAATGGTTATAAGGTCATATTCCCACCTTATACTTCGTTTTAAAAGTTTTGCAAGAAGTTTTATGGCATTTGCTGTCTCAAACTCTTTTTTGAGCATACTTCTCATGCGGATTGTCTCTAAGGTGTTAAAAAGAAAATGAGGATTTATCTGGCTCTGAAGCGCATTTATCTCTGCTTGTTTTTTCTCCAAAGCCAGTTCTTTTTGTTTAAGCTCATATTTTATTTCCTTCTCAAGTAGCTCTTTTATCTTTTGTGCCATGATATTAAACTCTTCTATAACCTGACCTATCTCATCTTTGCCAGCTTCAATATTGATACTTTCAAACTGTTGTTTTCTTGCCTTTTTGATGTGCTTTGCTAAAACTGAAAGTCTATTTACTACCGAATTTACTATTAAAAAAAGTGCAAAAAACGCAAGCATAAAACATAAAAGCACAATTGCAATGTAATTTCTCTGATGCTCAAGCAACCTCTTTGATATTCCACTATTGTCAGTTGTAACAATAAATCTCCAGTTTTCAAAATAAGGAAGTTCTGTTGATAGCAGCTTATCAAATACAACAGTTTGATTTTTTTCTTCTTTCAAAAGATTGCTTAGTCTTTCAACCTGATTGTAATACAAAAGGTCACTAAAATATACTATACCTTTCTCATCTGCTATAAATATGTGTCCATCTTTAAAAGTGCTCAAAATACTGTTAAGATACACCCTGTTCAGGTCAATTCTCAAAAACTTTTTAATTGGACTAGGCTGGTACTTGGGCACATATTGCTCATAAAAGTTGAGATTTAGCATAATAGAAACATACGGTTTTTCATTCTCAAGACCACTTAGTACATAGAGATTTTTGCCCTCTTTTTCTCCTTTTTGAAAAAACTTTTTATACTCCTCTGTTAAAAACGCAAGTCCATCTGCATTGAGTATGGTAGGATTGTCACAGTATATGGTTATTTGCGAAATCTGCGGATAGAGTATTCTTGCGTTCTGAAGTATTGGTTTTATGTTCTTCTCATACGTATCATAAAATTCCTCAACGGACAAATACCGGGTATTTATAGTCTCAATTACTCTCGGGTCTGAATATATGGTATACGCAAGATTGATTGCAAGCTCAACGACTTTCTTGAAATTCGAAATTGTCATATTTGACGCATTTTCAATCTGGCCGTGGAGCCTATCGTTTATATAAAAATCAATCTGCGAGATAAATTGGCTGCTCAAAATTAAAAGGGGAATAAAAACAAACATAAAAAATATGGAAAATATCTTCTTAAACAGGGGAATATCATTTATAATCTTAATTACTCTGCGCATAAATCTTTCCTCTTCTTTTTATGCTAAGAGGATATTGATTTAATTATAACACACTCTTCTTCACTCTTTTATACTACCAATTGTAAGACCGTGTATGAAATATCTTTGCAGGAACGGATAAACAAAAAGTATAGGCAGTGTTGCAACTATTGTCATGGTTGCTCGGATAGCAGTTGGTGTTACAGTCCTACCAGAAGATGTAAGTGATGCTGAAAAGTCGGGGTTTGTTGATGCAGATTGCACAGATTGCAAGATCTTTTGAAGCTCAAACTGCAAAGTAGAAAGCTCTGGTTTCCCGGAGTTATACAGGAAGGTGTCAAACCATGCATTCCACTGTCCAACTGCAACCCAAAGGGTAACAGTTGCTAAAACAGGAAGGCAAAGCGGCATTATTATCTGGAACAGAATCCTGTATTCGCTTGCACCGTCAATCTTAGCTGATTCAATGAGACTTTGAGGAAGCCCGTCTATATAGCTTCTTATAACAATTATATTGAATGCACTTACCATACCAGGCAAAATGTATACCCAGAACGTTCCAACAAGATGAAGATTTTTCATAAGAAGATATGTGGGAATAAGACCGCCGCTAAAATACATTGTAAACACTATAACTCTGGAAATAAACTTTCTGAATATATAGTCCTTTCGGCTGATTCCATACGCAACCATCAAACATGAAAGAACATTTGTGATGCTCCCTATAACAGCTCTCAAAATTGATACAAGCGTTGCATGGTATATGTCAGGATTGCTGAGGATAACTCTATAGTTGTTAAGTGTAAATTTCCTAGGCCACAGATATATTCCACCTCTTATGGAATCAAGCGCATCGTTAAGAGAAATAGCAAGTATATTCCAAAAAGGATATAAAGTTGTAATCATCACGATTATCATGATTGTATATACCACAATATCAATGACTAAATCCTCTGCTGCCCTGTACTTTGCTGACGTTTGCACCTCAAAAACACCCCTTAATAAAGATTTTTAAAATACTCTTTCACCTTCGCCAATCTTGGATGCTATCTTGTTTGCAGTTGTAACCAAAATCAGGCTCACAACTGAGTTGAAAATACCAGCTGCTGTTGCATA
>Ga0073360_136_pt1 | contig 24342 bp, 23 predicted proteins | sample YelNatPosite1Avi_FD_63906 | JGI IMG/M metagenome (GOLD analysis project Ga0073360, IMG submission 63906) | Hot spring thermophilic microbial communities from Obsidian Pool, Yellowstone National Park, USA - site 1 Avi (version 2) (version 2) | ecosystem: Environmental > Aquatic > Thermal springs >... | reverse complement strand
TTTATTTCTGTTTTCTTTAAATGTTCTGAAATTTTTTTGTCAATATCTTTTACAGTATTTTCTAATTTTCTAAAAGTAGATGGGATAGTTAAGGCTGAGATTATTTTTTAGATGTGCTATTTGTTACATTGTTACTCATGGCTTTTATTGAATTTTCTTGTTGTTGAAGTACACAGATTTTACTTTGAGTTTTTTTCACAGACTATTTACCATAGAACTCATTAGCAGAAGAACCTTTTTTCATAAACATATGCAGGCGAAATTTTAGAGTTGTTTTGTGCTGTGTTTTGATTTGAATGAGAAAAATAGCTTTTTGGAATTTGCTCTTCAGTACTTTTTTGGGCTGACAGGTTTTGAAGGTAAGAGCCATTTTTAAAAATCAAATTAAAATTGTTAGAAGCAAATTCAATACTTTTCATTTTCCTCATAACCCCTATTTTCATCTATTTTTTGCTTGTTATAAAAGTTTAACCCAGCAAACACTAAAAAGTCAATTGACAATTTTAAATATAAAGTTTGATAATGAACAAAATTTTTTTTGTGAAGAAATGATAAGAAAACTATGGTAAAATATTATAACTAAGAGATAAGTTTAAAAAATTTTCACTCCAGCCACCTGAAAATGAAAAATACTTGCAATAATTAAGTGAAAAATTCAGAAAAGAAAAAAGGAGAGTAGAAGAGTATGATTATAGACTTCCATACCCACTGTTTTCCAGATGATTTGGCACCAAGAGCAATGTCAAGACTTTCCCAAAACTCTGGTATGCCATATTATCATGATGGGACTTTGAGAGGTTTGAAAGAATCCAGCAAAATAGCTGGAATTGACATATGCGTAGTTCTGCCCATTGCAACAAAACCTCAGCAAACAATGACTATTAACAGATGGGCATTGTCTGTGATGGAAGAAAACAACGACATAATTTGTTTTGGCACAGTTCACCCTGAGTTTAATATGTGGGAAGAGGAAATAAGGTGGTTAAAAGAAAACGGTTTTGCCGGAATAAAATTTCATCCTGATTATCAGGATTTTTTTGTAGATGATAAAAAGATGTACCCCATTTATGATGCTATTGCAAAAAACGATATGATTATACTTTTTCACAGTGGAGTTGACCCGGCTTATATGCCTCCCTACCACTGCACACCAGAAAGGCTTCAAAGAGTTTTGAAAGATTTTTCAGGTGCAAAGATTGTTGCAGCGCATATGGGTGGATATAGGTTTTTTGATGAAACGCTTGAGTGTTTGATAGGTAAAGATGTGTATCTTGATACCTCCTTTTTCTTTGGTGAGGTTCAAATACAAAATTTCGAAGAGATTTTCAGAAAACATGGTATAGATAAGATTTTATTTGCAACAGACTCTCCCTGGAAAGATCAGAAAAGAGAAGTTGAGTATGTAAATAGCTTAAGACTTTCTGAAGAAGAAAAAGAAAAGATTTTATGGAAAAATGCACAACAGCTACTTAAAGTTAAAATTGTTCATAGAACAAACTAATAATTTTTTGCGTTAACAATACCAATGGCAAATTAGAAAGAGGGGTTTTGAAAATTGAGAGTCAAAATACTTATTAACAACTGGACATTTAAAGGTGGGTATTTAGCAGAACATGGTCTTTCGCTTTTTATTGAAAAGGATGGGAAAAAGATTTTGTTTGATTGTGGGCAAACAAATGCTATTTTGAAAAACATTGAAAAAATGGGTGTGGGTTTTGATTTTGATGCTGTGGTCCTTAGCCATGCTCATTATGATCACACAGGCGGACTTAAATTTCTTATTGAAAAAACAAGTTGTCCTATTTGGGTGCACACAGGGTTTTTCGAAAAAAAGTTTGCAAAAAGAGAAGGCGAGTATAAATTTATAGGTGAAAATTTTGAAAAGCTTGATATGGCAAGGTTTAAGATTGTCGATGAAGATGTCTATGAGATATTTGATGGTATTTTTATGGTGAATGTTACCTCAGGTAAGGAATCTGATGAGTTTTATATTCTCAAAGATGATCGGTTTCAAAGAGATTTGTTTTTAGAAGAACAGTCGCTGGTGATAAAGGAAGATGGGAAAATTGCTGTGATTGTTGGCTGCAGTCACAATGGAATTGAGAATATTATAGAAAAAGTGGGAAAATACTTTTCTCAGAGTATCTTTGCAGTTATTGGTGGTTTTCATTCAAAAGATTTTCGACAAGATGATTTGCAAAGGCTTTGTCAGTTTTTCAGGGAAAAGAAAATCTATAAACTTGTACCTCTTCACTGTTCTGGTATAGAGACATTAATTTATTTTGCAGGCAATCTTCCAAATAAGCTTAAGATTTGTGGTGTAGGAGATGAGATTGAAATATGCTAAAATGTATTATGCTAAATACTAATTCAATGAAGTCTTTATAAATTTAACTTATTCTAAAAGGGTGAAAATTCAACATGAAAGTAAATTTTTGGCTAAACAAGACAGTTATCATCACAGGGGCAACATCAGGTTTGGGGAAGGCAATAACAAAGATTTTGCTTGAAAAAGGTGCGAAAGTTGTTGCTATTTCAAGGTCAGAAGAGTCATTAAAAGGGCTTAAAAATGAGCTTGTAAGTTTTGCTGAAAATCTCTTTTTAATAAAGGCTGATGTAACTTTTAAGAAAGATTGTAAATATATTTTTAAAACTGTAGAAGATGAGCTGAAAACAGCAGATTTATTAATTAACAACGCAGGTGTTGGTTTGAGATGTGAGGTTGAAGAAATAGATGAGCTTGATCTTAGAAAGGTATTTGATACCAACTTTTTTGGTGCTTTTTACATGATGCAGTATGGAATATCATTTTTTAAAAGACAAGGTAAAGGTACGATTGTAAATATTTGTTCGCTCGGTGTTAAAAGACCTGTTCCATTTACCGCAGGTTATACGGCTTCAAAAGCTGCTCTATCAACCTTAGCTGATGCTGCAAGACTTGAGCTTAAAAAAGATGGGATTTCTGTTTTGTGTGCATATCCGGGTTCAATTTCAACAGACTTTAGAAAAAATGCTTTGGGTAAGCCTTATCCTGAAAATGAAGTGAGGCTTTCCAGACTTTTGCCTGAGATTGCAGCAAAAAGAATTATAAGGGGAATTGAGAAGGGAAAAATAGAAATTTACACATCAAAAAAAGATTATCTATTTATTCTTTTCACACGGCTTTTTCCAAGGCTTTCTGACAGGGTGGTTGAGAAAGCATTTGCAAAAAACAGGAATAATTAAAATTAAAAATTATTTTTGCACTCAGTTTTCAACTAAGAAATTAGCGCTAATTAGCATTTAAAAAGATAGCGCATTACTGTAGGGGCACACAATTTCCTTGACACAAATAAAAATACATGCTAAAATAATTCAAAATTTCTTCTCAAGGCTGCAAGATTTAAAGAAATTACGTCCGACAAGAAGGGTAGCATGGTCGGACTTTTCATATATAAAGGGTGGTTTTGATGAAGGTAAAGATGACGGTAAAGATGACGGTAGCACGGGCAATGGTAGAGGTTTTAAAAAGTGAAGGCGTAGAGATAATCTTTGGTATTCCTGGCGCTGCAATTTATCCATTTTATGATGCACTCTATAGCTCTGATATAAAGCATGTCCTTGTGAGAACAGAACAGGCAGCAGTTCATGAGGCGAGCGGATATGCACGTACAACAGGAAAAGTAGGTGTGTGCGTTGCAACCTCTGGGCCTGGTGCTACAAATCTTATAACCGGTATCGCAACTGCATATATGGATTCAGTTCCTATAGTGGCAATTACAGGTCAGGTAAATTCAAGTTTAATTGGAAAAGATGTGTTTCAAGAAGTGGACATTACTGGAGCGACAGCTCCTTTTACCAAGCATAATTATCTTGTGAAAGATCCTAAAAAAATTGTAAGAGTATTAAAGGAAGCTTTTTATATAGCCTCAACAGGAAGAAGAGGACCTGTTTTAGTAGATGTCCCCATAGATGTTCAGATGCAGGAGATTGAATTTGAAATTCCGAGAGAAATTGAGATACCGGGTTACAAGCCGAGGGAAAAAGGGCATCCTTTACAAATAAAAAGGGCGGCAGAAGCTATAGAAGCTGCCAAAAAACCGGTTATATGCAGTGGTGGCGGTGTGATTGCTTCAAAGGCCTCTGAAGAATTAAGAATACTGGTTGAAAAGCAAAAGATTCCAGTTATTTCAACTTTAATGGGGATTGGAGCTATTTCGACAAACCATCCATACTATCTTGGTATGATTGGTTCACACGGGCAGAGAGAAGCAAATCTTGCTTTGAGACAGGCAGACCTTTTAATTGTGGTTGGAGCACGGCTTGCAGACAGAGCGTTAGGTGATACAAAGATTACTGACAATATGAAAATTATCCATATAGATATTGACCCTGCTGAGATTGGTAAAAATGTTGATACTAATATCCCAATTGTTGGCGATGCAAAGTATGTTCTTTCAGAAATAAACAAGAGGATTTCAGAAAGAGAAGAATTCTGGGCTGCTGAGATAAAGGCGCAGAAGAAAATTCTGCCAGACGATGGAAAACTTCATCCCTATGATGTACTTCGTGAAATTTCAACTCAGTATGATGGAGAATATATAATCACAACAGATGTTGGTCAGCACCAGATATGGGCGGCACACCATTTGTATATAAAAAGACCGGGAACTTTTATTACATCAGGTGGACTTGGAACAATGGGATATGGTGTTCCAGCAGCGATTGGTGCGAAGTTTGGAAGTCCAGATGATGAGGTTATTGCAATAACCGGGGATGGAAGTTTTCAGATGCTTATGCAAGAGCTTGCAACAATAAAAAGAGAACAGGTGCCGGTTAAAATTGTTCTGTTCAACAACACAAGGCTTGGAATGGTATATGAACTTCAGAAGAGAAGATGCACAGGCAGATTTATAGCAACATGCCTGGATGGTAACCCTGACTTTATGATATTGGCAAAGGCATATGGAATTGAAGGTATGAGGCTTGAAAGCAAGGAAAAGTTAAAAGAAGCTATTTCGGTTATGAAGAGTTATAAAGGACCATTTTTGCTTGAGGTTGTAACAGACCCTGATGAGCCGACTATACCTTAAGGATTTGAGTGAGCTTAGATAAAAATTTTTGGTGATAGGGGGATGCAAGAAGGTGAAGTATACACTTTCAGTTTTGGTTGAGAACCACCCGGGTGTACTGTCCCGCGTTGCAGGACTTTTTTCAAGAAGAGGTTTTAACATAGACAGCCTTGCTGTTGGCGTAACAGAAGACCCTGCCATATCGCGCATGACAATTGTCGTAAATGGAGATGACTATATTGTTGAGCAGGTGACAAAACAGCTTAATAAACTTATTGATGTGATAAAAATTAAAAAGCTAAACCCGAAAGAGGCTGTTGAAAGAGAGCTTGCGCTTATAAAGGTTAACGCTAATTCTCAAACGCGTTCAGACATTATTCAAATAACAGAGATTTTTAGAGCAAACATTGTAGATGTATCAAAAGAAACGCTTACAATTGAGATTTCAGGTGATGAAGATAAGATTGAAGCTTTAATTGAGCTTTTGAAACAATATGGTATTCGCGAGGTAGTCCGTACAGGACTTATTGCTATAGAGAGAGGAAACAAAGTAATAACAAAATCTAAGTCTGAGGAGGATGAGTAAAATGGCAAAGATATTTTATGATCATGATTGCAATCTGGACCTACTAAAAGATAAGACAGTTGCAGTAATTGGTTTTGGAAGCCAAGGTCATGCCCATGCACTGAACTTGAGAGATTCTGGTATAAACGTAGTTGTTGGTCTTTATCAGGGCAGCAAGTCCTGGGCAAAGGCAGAAAGTCATGGACTTAAGGTTATGACAGCTGATGAGGCTGCAAAGGTTGCAGATGTAATAATGATTCTTGTAAATGACGAGAAACAGCCAAAGCTATTTAAAGAAAGCATAGAACCTAATTTAAAGGAAGGAAAGGCAATAGCATTTGCACATGGATTTAACATTCACTTTGGTCAAATAGTACCGCCACCATATGTTGATGTTATAATGATAGCTCCAAAAGGACCAGGGCATACAGTCAGAAGCCAGTACGAAGAGGGAAAAGGTGTGCCGGCATTGGTTGCTGTTCATCAGGACTACACAGGCAAAGCTCTTGATATTGCTTTGGCATATGCAAAAGGTATTGGTGCATCAAGAGCAGGAATAATTCAAACAACATTTAAAGAGGAGACAGAGACAGACCTTTTTGGTGAACAGGCAGTTTTGTGTGGAGGTCTTACAGAGCTTATCAAGGCAGGTTTTGATACACTTGTTGAAGCAGGCTACCAGCCAGAAATAGCATATTTTGAATGTCTGCACGAGATGAAACTCATAGTTGACCTTATCTGGCAGGGTGGACTTTCACTTATGCGTTATTCAATATCAGATACTGCGGAGTATGGCGATTATATGACAGGTAAGAGAATTATTACAGAAGAGACAAGAAAAGAGATGAAAAAAGTATTGGAAGAAATTCAAAATGGCACATTTGCAAAGAAATGGATATTAGAAAATATGGCTGGAAGACCGGAGTTTAACAGCATAAGAAAAAGAGAGCAAAATCTGTTAATAGAGCAGATAGGTAAGGAACTTCGAAAGATGATGCCGTGGATAAAGCCTATAAAAGAATAAAGGTGAGGGGTTCTGAATGGGAAACAGAGTTATAAAAATTTTTGATACAACACTCAGAGATGGTGAGCAAACACCAGGTGTGTCTCTTAACGTCAATGAAAAACTGCAGATTGCCAAACAGCTTGAAAAACTCAAAGTTGATGTGATAGAAGCAGGTTTTGCAATAGCATCTCCAGGTGATTTTGAAGCAATAAAAGTAATATCTGAAAATGTAAAAGATGCAGTTATAGTATCTCTGGCGCGAGCAGTAGAAAAGGACATAGACAGAGCTTATGAAGCACTCAAAAACGCGCAAGCGCCGAGGATTCACACCTTCATTGCAACAAGTGATATTCATATGAAATACAAGCTCAAGATGACAGAAGAGGAAGTACTTGAGAGAGCAGTTGCAATGGTAAAATATGCAAAAAAATATGTGTCAGATGTAGAGTTTTCTTGCGAAGATGCAACAAGAACAAGAATTGAATTTTTGATAAAAGTATTTGATGCAGTTATAAAAGCTGGTGCAACAGTAATAAACATTCCCGACACAGTTGGCTACACAACACCAGAAGAGATGAAAAGAATTATAAGGGCTATAAAAGAAAACATTCCTGACATTGACAAGGTTCAAATTTCAGTTCACTGCCATAACGACTTAGGACTTGCTGTTGCAAATTCACTGGCTGCTGTTGAAGAAGGTGTTCACCAGGTTGAATGTACGATAAACGGTCTTGGAGAAAGAGCAGGTAATGCTGCTTTAGAAGAAATTGTAATGGCTCTTAAAACAAGAAAAGATTTCTATAATGTTGATGTTTTGATTGACACAACTCAGATTTACAGAACAAGCAAACTTGTATCATCACTCACAGGTATATTTGTTCAGCCAAACAAAGCAATTGTTGGAGCAAATGCATTTGCGCATGAATCTGGTATACATCAGCATGGAGTACTCTCAGAAAGGTCTACTTATGAGATTATTGATCCTGTTTCAATTGGTCTTCCTAAAAACAGGATGGTTTTAGGCAAGCATTCAGGTCGCCATGCATTTGAAGAAAGGTTAAAAGAGCTTGGATACACTGACCTTACAAGAGAAGAGATTGATGCTGCATTTGAAAAGTTTAAAGTTTTGGCAGACAAAAAGAAGGTTGTGCTTGACAAAGACATAGAAGCACTTTTAGAGCAAAAATCCCTCAATATCCCAGAGACATACGAGCTTATTAAGTTCCAGATTATAAGCGGAAATGACTTGATCTCAACAGCATCTGTCAAAATAAAGTCCGGAGAAGAAGAGTTTGAAGAGGCGGCAACAGGTGATGGTCCTGTTGATGCAATCTTTAAGGCAATAGATAGAATAACAGGACTTCAGGTTGAACTTGACGATTATAGTATAAAAGCTGTGACACAAGGTAAAGATGCTCTTGGCGAGGTAACAGTCAGAATTAAGAAAGACGGCAAGGCTTTCTTGGGTCGAGGACTTTCGACCGATATTTTAGAAGCAAGTGCCAAAGCGTATGTAAATGCTATAAATAAGATGCTGTATAAAATTTCAGAAGAGTAAAATTGACTCTTTACAATTTTACAAATTGGGTTTAAAATAATTAGCAAATAAAATTTTAAGGGTCAAAGGGGTGCAAAAAATGATAATACGAATATGCGGCGCAATCACAATAATTGGCATTATTTCGATAATTAGAAAGAGAATAATTAGATTGATTTATAAAATTTCATATGCCGCATTGCACCCATTTTGGCCTGTGTATGATCAAAGAGGGTTTTTGAAAAGACCCTTAGGGCATGGTTGAATTGATAAAGAGTTTTGTTTCGAATGAGTTTTGAGTTTTAAAGCCCAGCCTAAAAAATCACAGGCTGGGCTTTTTTGATATTCTTAAAGGAGGGAAAATAAAGTGGAAGATAACAAGACAATCATCATCTATGATTCGACTTTAAGAGATGGAGCTCAGGCAGGTGGAATTTCATATACTCTGGAAGATAAACTCAAAATTGTAGAAAGACTTGACAAGTTTGGTGTGAAATTTATTGAGGCAGGCAATCCGGGTTCTAACATCAAAGACCAGGAGTTTTTTGCAAGGGTAAAACAAATGAAGCTTAAAAATGCAAAGCTCATCGCCTTTGGTTCAACAAGGCGAGTGGGCATTGACGTGAAAGATGACCCAAACATTCAATCATTAATTGCAGCTGATACTGAAGCTGTTGCGATTTTTGGAAAGTCATGGGATTTTCATGTAATAGAAGTGCTAAGGACAACAGAAGATGAGAATCTTCAAATGATTTATGATACAATAAAATATTTAAAGTCCTTGGGCAAATACGTTGTATTTGATGCTGAACACTTTTTTGATGGTTATAAGAATAACAAAAAGTATGCATTGGAAACTTTAAAAGTTGCAAAAGAAGCCGGGGCAGATTCTTTAGACCTTTGTGATACAAACGGTGGTACTTTCCCAATGGATATTTATAACATCACTAAGGAAGTTGTTGAGATGTTTCCTGGGACATTGATTGGAATTCACTGTCACAACGATACTGGTATGGCTGTTGCAAACTCAATCATGGCAGTTTTGGCAGGTGCTCGCCAAGTACAAGGGACTATAAATGGATATGGCGAAAGATGTGGTAATGCAGATCTTATCACACTAATTCCTAATCTTCAGTTAAAACTTGGGTTTAAATGTATCCCTGATGAGAATATAAAACACCTTACATCTCTTTCAAGGTATGTTGCAGAGATTGCCAACATGATTCCAAACGAAAGAGCACCATATGTTGGAGCGTATGCATTTACTCACAAGGCCGGAATGCACATTGATGCTGTCAAGAAAAATCCAGCTTCGTTTGAGCATATCAATCCTGAAGTTGTTGGAAATACAAGAAGGATAGTGTTGTCTGAGGTTGCAGGAAGAGCTACAATTCTTGACAAGATTCGAGAGATTGACCCGACAGTTACAAAAGACTCACCTGTTACAAAAGAGATTATTGATGAGCTAAAGCGTTTAGAAAATGAAGGGTACCAGTTTGAGTCAGCAGAAGCTTCATTTGAGATGCTAATTAGGAAAAAGCTTGGACTTTATGAGCCATTTTTTACTCTCAAAGAGTTTAAGGTTTTAATTAACGAGCCGGCGGTGGAGTACAGTTCATCTGCAATTGTCAAAATTGCAGTAGATGGGGTTACAGCAATCACTGCTGCAGAAGGTGATGGTCCTGTTCATGCCTTAGATAGTGCTTTGAGAAAGGCTTTAGAAAAATTCTACCCAGAGCTCAAAGAGGTTCATCTTGTTGATTATAAAGTGCGAGTACTGAATGCAGAGACTGCAACTGCTGCAAAAGTAAGAGTTCTGATTGAGTCAACAGACGGAAAAGACACATGGTCAACTGTAGGTGTTTCAACCGACATTGTAAATGCAAGCTGGATTGCGCTTGTGGACTCACTGGAGTACAAGCTTTGCAAGGAAAAGATTGAGAAATAAATAAATTTGGGGGCTGTTCATCTCAAATAATTTTTGAACAGCCCTTTGACTTTAGTATTTTGCTTATGAGTTCTATATGCTAAGAAAGCAGAATTAAATTTTTAAAAATTCATTTATCAAAAATTTAGCAAGAAGACTCCCACCTCTTTAAGGTGGGAGATGAATTGCTAAAAGTATGATACAATATTTTTGGGTGATTTCAGATGTACAAAACACAGAAAAATCATATAAGATGTGACAAACAAACATACAAACTTCTGCGTATGTTATGTCACTTTTCTAAAAACTTGTACAACTATGCTTTGTATCATATAAGGCAACACTATTTTAAAACTCAGGAATATCTGCCATATGAAAGCGTATATCATCTTGTGAAGGAAAACGAAAATTACAGACTTTTGCCTTCTCAGGTTGCCCAGCAAACTCTTATTTCTGTGGACGAAGCTTTTAAATCTTTTTTAAGTCTTTTGAAAGCTAAAAAAGAAGGGAGAATAGATAAAAAAAATTCAATACCGACATACCTGCCAAAGGAAGGGATGTACCAGATTGTTTTTCCTAAAGACCAGTTCAAGGTAGAAGGGAATAAACTGAGACTCAGTCTTGGCAGAAATTTCTACAAGGAATTTGGAGTAAGGTATTTGTATTTTGACCTGCCACAAAACATTAGAGGCAAAAAGATAAAAGAAGTCAGGATAGTGCCAAGGTTTCATGGCAAATGGTTTGAGATTGAGTATGTGTATGAAGAAGAAGAACAGAATTATAATCTTGATAAAAGCAGGTACTTATCAATAGATTTAGGTCTTGACAATTTTGCAGCAGTAGTTGATACCATCGGGACTGCCTTTTTAATAGAAGGCAGGTATATAAAATCAGTCAACCGATGGTATAACAAACAAAAGGCAAGACTCCAGTCGATATATAGCAAGCAAAATATTAAATACGGTAAAAAACTTGCTCGGATTTGTCTTAGAAGACAGCATATAATTGACAACTTTTTGAATCAAGCTGTCAATTATATAATCAAGCATTGTCTGAACAATCAAATAGGTACAGTAGTTATTGGGGAAATGAAAGATATAAAGCAGAAAATAAATCTTGGGGCTGTAAACAATCAAAACTTTGTGAACATACCATATGAAAGGTTCAAGAGAAAATTAGAAGCAAAGTGTAAATATTATGGTTTAGAGTATGTAGAAGTGGACGAGAGTTACACTTCGCAGAGATGTAACAGGTGTGGGACAGTCAAGAAAAGTAACAGGAAGCACAGAGGGCTATACGTGTGCAAAGATTGTGGGTATGTAGTAAATGCAGATATAAATGGAGCGCTAAATATACTTGCGAAGGTAGCTGGCGAGTCTGCAAAGAAGCAGATAGTCAGTAGTGGGTGTGTGAACCACCCTGTGAGAATAAGGGTAGCTTAGCTGCTACCAAACTTCTCACGAAGCATCCACCTCTTTAGGTGGATGGTAGTTCACCTGTTTTTTAAAAACGAATTTATTGAAAATGTATCTGGAACTACTTTGTGGTTAACAAGTGCTATATTTTTTCCGTTCCAGGTTGGTTCAAATTTCCACTCTTTTTTGTTACTAACATCATACACTGCTACATAATACTTCGTTTTATTATTTTTTATTTCTTTTTCACTGAAGATAAGATAATTGTTATCAAAAAATTTGACTGAATCATATTGAACAATATTATTTGAAGGTAGTATGGTAAATAAAGTTTTAAAAGTTTTATTATTATTTTCCAATTTCATAATTCTGATTAAGTTTTTTTCTGGATATGATGCTTCTTTTGTAGGAAAAACATCTGTTATAAAAGCAAAAGTTCCATTTGGTGAGATATCAAAATGTTGTTTTGGTGGATATGGCAAATTGTTTATAGCAGGATAAGGAATTCTTTTTACTATTTTAAAATTATTTTTTTCTAACCATGCAATTTGATATGGATAAATCGGAAGATATAGGGTTTTTTCGTTGTTATAAATATATTCTTTGAATTTTTTCTCTTGAATCCAGTTTATAAAAATAAGGTGATTATCTAATTCTGAGGGAGCAATATTTATTAAATCAAAATGTGCATTCTTAGGTGGACTGAAAAGATTTTGGGTATCGATTTCTTTTATCATTTTTTTGTTTTTAATGTCCCATATCTGAATACTAAACTTACCATTTATCTTATGTGGAATATTATAAATAAGTAAAAGACGATTATTTATCCAATGTATAAAAAACTGTTCACCAAAATCCTTTGTAAGCCACTCCTCTTTTTTTGTTTTGAGATCTAAAAGTAGGATATTTTGGGCATCTCTTTGCTGGTTCCATGTAGAAATGGCCGTATATTTGCCATCGGGTGAAATTGCTGCTTCAGGGTTTTTACCTCTTCCACCTTTCCAAACAAGATGCAAAGTAGGTTTTTTACCACTTAAAAGTTCTTTAATATCCCAAACAAATATTGCATCCTGATTTACTCCAAATGATGATTTTAACCATGTGCATGAAAGAATAAAATTATTTTTTCTATTAGCACAGTTTATAGGTGTAACTGTTACTACAAGAAAGTATAAAGTTATAATTAAAAATGTGGTTAACTTATTTCTCATTTTTTTGATCTCCTTTTTTCTATATATAATTCTAGTGTAAAAACTCAATTTTAGAATCTGCCTTTCTGTACTTTGAAAATTTATTCAGGTAAATTGTGGTAATTTATGCCTGTGACAACAAAAATCCAGTCTAAAATCTGCCGAGAAAATCTTATGTATTACCTTTATAATACGTTATTACCATTTATTGTACCAATACGGGCGCACTTCCCCCCTGCCTCTCTCCAATAGCTTTTTTAGCTCGCTCCAACATGTATCTTGCAAAACGCTTAAAATTCTGGGCCAATACCTTTAAACCTACGTTTACTCTACATTTTACAAGTCCCCTTACTCGAAGCTTCGAAAGACCATGACCCCTCTTCAAGGCTGAATTAGTACCTTCTATTGCTGCTCTTTTGCCCTTGTTTCCCTCACACCTGCATTCTATCTTTTCCCGTTGTTTGGCTGCTTCTATCGATTTTAGATTTACCCTCACCACATAATCTTTTTTCTGCTCTTTGCAATAACATTGATTTTTTAATTCACACTTTGCACAGGCTTCTTTTGGAAAATGGGCTACCGTCTGCCCTTTCTTAACACTTGCATGAATGGGTATTATTCCCCTTGGGCATTTTTTTATCACTTTCGTCTCTTCATCTATTTCATATTCGCTCACTGACATCCTAACAGGCTTCCTACCGTTTAAATCAGTAAAATGAACTTCTACACAGTTCTCTTTTGCAATTTGTACTACTTCTTTTGAGTAATAACCACCGTCTACATAGACTTCTTGACATTTTGTATTCTGTTTTACAATAGGTAGTCTCTCCTTTAAAAGCTCTACATCACTTTTTATGTTCTTTTCTACCGTATAGTCTGTTATGAGCTGAAAAGAATTTTCTTTTTCACAGGTTTCGCTAAGGTTTAAAACATATCCGCTTTCAGCTTTGTTCCCCTTCTTGCGATAAGTAGCATCCTCATCATATGCTGACTGAAGAGAATCGCTGGGTATACTTTTGCTATCTTTGGCCTTGAGCTTCTTGGTTTGTTCGTCGTAGTACGCCTGTTCCGACAAAAATCTTTCAAGGATCCTATACGCAGCGGAGTTTTTTAGTTCAGAAATGTTTTCAATTGTTTCTTTTGTTTCTTGGCAAAGATTCAAGAGCATTTCCAGCCTACTTTCGCCTTCTAAAGGCTTGGTTTTGTGTATCACTTCTGTCCTAAATTCAGGGTTGAGAACTTTTTTTAGGTTCTCTGAAAGTCTGTCTTCAGGAATGGATTTTACTGCCCTGTAAAGTACATCAAAGGCAAGAGCAACTCTTCCTGCTTTTTTGATGTTTGACATGAACATGGTGGAGTCTATACGCTGTTCTTTCATGCATATACCTGCTTCTTTGGCAAAAATCATGGTAAGATTTAAAAACTGCCCGAATACTAAGTCCTCTTGTTCAGGATGTTTTATGAGGTATTTGTATATCCTTGTTCTAAAGTCATATAAGGTTTTCTCTGAAAGGTTCATACTTACTTATGTTCTTATTCCTACAGCATAATTTATCAGGTAATTGAAGTTGAAATTTTCGATAAGTTCATCATCAGAGTAGTTTTTAAGGTGTTTTATGTATTCCAAGGAAAGAAGTATGTTAACCGGGAAGTTAGCCCTTCCTGTATCACTGTATAAAACTGAAAAGGGTTTTTCATCGATGTTGCAGAACACGTATTTATAAAATATGGGTGCCCATGATTTTTCAAGTTTAGCCTTTATCCTTGAATCCATGAAGTTAACACTTTCAAATAATGATTGTTGGAGATGGTTGTTATTTTCTCTAAACAAGTACAACACCCCATTTGTCGTAATTTTTGCTCCTTTGATTCTAACATAATTCTATAAAAATTTGTACTACATATATTTTTATGTTTATTTATTCAACTCTAATTTTATATTTATACTTCTTCATAAAGAAAAAAGGCTTTTTACACCAGAATCAGATTTACATTTATAATCACAAAAACATGAATTATTGAATAAGGCTTTTCATTTTTATTGATAAGCTGTTACTATATAATTTACCCATTCGTCATATATTTCTTTATCTGACTTTTGAAAAATTTTCTTATAGTTGTTAGTTTTTAATAATTGTAATACCTTGTGCCAACCATATTTTTTGTCTAAGTATTCGATGTAAGTATTTGCAAGAACATATCCGCCTATGTTTGCAAATTTGATTGGGTTTTCTGTTTGAATATCTTCGAATGAAGGAATTTTTACATTTTGCAGTTCTCCTTTTTTCAGTTGTCCGCCGTTGGTTAAATATAAGGCGATACCTTCTTTCAGCCACTCTTTCATTTTTGGATTAATTAAATACTCATAAGCATGGACCATTTCATGCGGAAGAGATTGTTTAATACTTTTGTAGTTGTGTAATCTTCCTGGATTTGCAGGTGAGGTTAATATAACTGTTGAACCTATATTGTCGCCAATATACCAATCAAGGTTAAAAAGAAGAGTTATTAATCCGTATTTTTTAGTTTGGAACGTGGATTGTTTGTCATAAATAAATATTTTTATTTTAGATTTTTCTTTAATACCTAATTTGCCCATAAGATATTCTGCTTTCTGTTCTGCCAAATTAAAACAATCTAAAGCAGCTGCTTCCTCCTTTTCGTAATATACATCTACCCACCTACCTATTTTTACTTTCATATTTTTTGTTTTTAGTTGTAATGTTGGTATAAATGTGGTACCAAAAGCTATTATGATGATAATAATCAAAATAGAGCTTATTTTAATTGCTTTGCTTTTTTTCATGGTTGCCTCCTTTTTGAGGTTCAAATGATTGTTTGTACACTATTAAATTATCAGGATGTCTGTTTTATTTTATCATTCCATGTTAATGTATTCAAGAAATATTTGTTATAATATTGACGTAGCTGGCAAAAGAAGATTTTCGAGAGAGTATATAAAGTATGTAAAGCAAACAAAGATTCAATAACAACATATAGCGAGGATTAGCAAGATAATAATAACCTTCACAAAGGTTCTTTTACTAAGCTGCATCTGGAGGGGGAACAAAAGTGATAAATATTGATGTAAAGAAGTTGATTATTAATCCTATAACTCTTTTTTTAGTAATTATTTTTAGATTCTGTTTTGTAAATGATATTGCAAAAGGAGAAAACATAATCCAGCAAACTAATACCTCTGGTAAAAACCTTTATGAGTTAAAAGTTGATAAAAAACTTCAATGTTATTTTGAAAAAAATTATGCTTACATCAAACTTCCACAAGATTTTTCAAAGAAAAGTATTGATATTAAGTTAAGAATTTACCGAAAGAATAAAGCCACCGAGGATTATTATTTGACACTCTATCAAATTAATAATCAGATATTCAGATACAAGATTGATGGTGATAATATAAGCGAAGTGGAAGCTTATATTTTAAAGGACGCAATTGGTGCTTCAATAAAAGCTGTTGCGAATGCACCAGATGTTGTTTTTGTAAATGTTTATAGTGAACCAAAGTCGAAGGTAAATCCCACATTTTTAGTTGTCCGCGGATATACTCAAGACAATGAGCCGTGTTATGTTTCATCAATGAATGTTGCAAGTCTTTCTAAAGGAGAGAATGAACTTCATATTAGAACAGATACACCTTCAAACTTGGCATATGTTGAAGCATACCTTGAATATGCAACCATCAAATCAACTCGGGTGGTTGATTGGGCTTATGACAAGATTGAAAGAAGAGTGTATATTACGGCAACATATTATGAGCCGTATTTTGAGAATATTTCACGAAAAAAGGGCATAAATAAGAATCAAATGTTTGATCGCTATTTATATTTGAAACTTAAAGGGTGTGACTCAAGTGGCAAAGTAGTAGCTTTGAGTTCACAAAACATGGTTTTTGATATTGGGAAACTAATTAGGACAGAAGGTTATGTTATTGATACATGTATTGCACAACTTAACTTACCAGAAACTGTTGTGCCTGACAAGTGGGAGGTTGAGTGTTTTACACGTGAAGAGGCTATTAATCTTCTTGACTGGGTTTTGAATAGAGAAACAGGAGATTTATTTATAGTTGGCACTAACTTTACATCTGAAAATAAGCTGTTTTTGGTCATAAAGGGATATGATGAAAAGAAGGATGAAGTGTTTTTAAGCTCCAGAAATATGCAAATTCAGAGCAAAACAATTGATACAACAGTGATATCAGGTATTCCTTCAAATATAAAGGATGTAAAGGTAAAAATCATCGAAAATAAAACTGCTTCATCATATGTTGTGGACTGGTGCTTAGATAAAATGGGGAATTTATACATTGTAGCTATAAATAATACAAAAAAGGAGAGGCAATTTTTAATAATAAAAGGGTACGACGACAAAAATAACAAGATATTCTTGAGCTCAAGAAATGTCCGGTTAAAACCGGAGACTATTGACACAAGCGTTATTTCAGGTGTGCCTACTTATTTGAAAAATATTAAGGTTGAAATTGTACAAAGCAAATCTGTGCCTTCGTTTGTTGTGGACTGGTGTTTAGATAAGCAAGGTAATTTGTATATAGTTGGCATAAATAATTCTGAAAGAGATGATAACCTGTGGGTAAAAATAGAAGGCTATGACCAAAAAGGACAAAAAATTTGGCTTGGTTCAAGAAACTTTAGAGTCCGAAAAGAGACAATTGACACTTGCGTTGTCAATAATATTCCTGCATATGTTAAAAAAGTTAATGTATCCATTTTGCCTGAGCAAAATGGTGTTAAGATTCAAGAAAAGTTATTTGACAGAGAGCGCAAAAAATTGTATATTATTATTACAAATTTTGGAAATATCAAAAACATAAAAATTCAAATAAATGGTTTTGACGCAAATGGTAAGCTTGTGTACAAGACTGTGTATAACGCAATTGCAAAAGGTAATATTATTGGCGCGCATACCATCAACATATCAAATGGCAAAGTAGAACGAGTAGAAATAAAAGTTTTAAAATAAGTTGTAAATTTTCTTTCTTTTTTGTATAAATAAAAACTGGGGACCATTTTTAAAAGATACATTCTTTTTGGTCCCAGTTATTACTTTTCAAGCATTTTATTTTAATCCCAAATTAACCCTCAGTACGGTCTTATGAACATCTGGGTCCAGTGCAAAACTTTCTTGCTGTTTTTGGCAACACAAACACCACTTTCAGTAAAAGAGGGGTTTTAGGATATTTGCTCTGTGATTTCTTTAAAAACCTAATTAAAAATCTATTTTAAAAACCTCAAAATCGTGGTATTATTATAGAAGTAAATCTAATTTCAAAAAGGGAGGCAAAGATAAAATGGCATATTACATCACAGATGATTGTATTTCATGCGGCGCATGTGAGAGTGAATGCCCTGTTCAGTGCATATCCCCTGGCGATGGGAAGTATGTCATCAACGAAGAACAATGCATCTCATGCGGTGCATGCGCGAATGTATGTCCAGTTGATGCTCCAAAGCCAAGAGATTAGTTTTTGAATACTCATGACCGGGTATAAAATCAAGTGCCCGGTCTTTAAATTATAAATTGAAATAAGATTTAAAGATAATTATGCGTATACGAAAGGAAGGGCGAAAAAGAAATTGAACAGGATTTTTGTTCCGCTTCAAAATCCTGAAGAGATAAAAAGTCTAAGATGTGGTCAAGAAATTTTGGTGAGCGGTAAACTTTTTGTTGCAAGAGACGCTGCACACAAAAGAATTTATGATATGATTCAAAAAGGTGAAAAAATTCCTATAGATTTTCAAAATGGTGCTATATACTACATGGGTCCCTGCCCTGAAAAACCGGGTGAAATAATAGGGCCGTGTGGTCCGACAACAGCAGGTAGAATGGATGTATTTACTCCCATGATGCTTGAACTTGGGATAAAGGTTTTGATTGGTAAGGGAAAAAGAAATGAGGCTGTAAAAGAGGCAATTAAAAAACATGGGAGTATCTATCTTGCCACATTTGGTGGTGCTGCAGTTTTGATTCAAAGCTGTGTCAAATCTCAAAGAATAGTTATGTTTGAAGACCTTGGTGCAGAGGCAATTCGTGAGATTGAAGTGGAAAATTTACCCTGCATTGTTGCAATAGACAGTCAAGGGGAAGATATATATGAAGTTGGACCAAGAGAGTATGCGCAAGATTTTAGATAATCTTAAGATTTTCAGTGCTCTTAAGAGTTACAACTTTTTGCGTTTTCACATGCCAGGTCACAAAGGTAAAGAAGAGATTTTCCCAGATGCAATTAAAAATATATTTCCCAGCTTTGATGTCACAGAAACCTTCTGTACAGACAACTTATTGGACCCAAAAGGTTATATAAAGGAATTTTTAGATGGGATAAACGAGTTTTTTGGATCAAATTATAGTTTTTTGTCTCTTCAGGGTTCAACACACCTTCTGCAAGCCTCAATTGCTGCATTTTCAAATCCGTATGACGGTATACTTATAAATAGAGATGCTCACAAAAGCATATATAATATTGCAAAGATTTTAAAACTTGACATAGAATATATATATCCACAGTACGATGATTCTTTAGGAATATTTACATATATCGACGAAAAGCACTTTGAAAGTGTCCTTCAAACTTCAAAATCTCAAATTGTTGTAATAACCTCACCGTCATATTATGGCATTGAGCAGAATGTACAAGCGCTCTCAGATATAGCAAAGAAATATCAAAAAAAGCTCATAGTTGACCAAGCTCACGGCGGTTATTACAAATTTGCAGGGAAAAAAACAGCACTGGATTTGGGGGCTGACATATGTATTTTGAGTCTTCACAAAACATTGCCATGTCCAAACCAGTCTGCACTGCTTTTGTCGAATTTATCAAATAACGATAATAAAAAACTTTCTGCTTATTTAGGTTATCTTCATACAACAAGTCCGTCGTATGTGCTGCTTGCTTGGAGTGAGTATGGCATAGAGTTTTCAAAAATGTTTGGCAGACAGCTTTTTAAAGAGCTTGAAGGAAAACTTGAAAAGCTGTGCAAGCCAGTCTTGGAGTATACAAACTATGTCTACAGAGATGTAGATGTTTTAAAACTTCTTTTGAACTTTGGCAAAGCGGGGAAAAATCAAAGTTTTGTAAAAAATCTTTTGGAGAGGTATTCTATTGTTCCAGAGCTTTTTGACCAAAATAGGATTCTATTTTATTTTTCTCTGGTGGATGCTCTTTTTAATTTTGAAATCTTGGAAAGCTTTTTTTATGATATAATAAAAGAAAAAGGAAAAAGAGAACTTGAGAAAAAGTTTTTATCACCGCCGAGACCGAAAAAGGTTTTAAAAATATACCAAGTTGACAACGCGAAAAAAAGAAAGATAAAAATTTATGAGGCAGAGGGGTTTGTATGTGCACAGGCAATTATTCCTTACCCGCCGGGGTTTCCGGTTGTTGTTGAGGGTGAAGTCATAGATAAGGATACCATAGAATATTTACAGGAGCTTTTTGGCAAGGAATTTATCAAAGAAAATGAGGTTGATGTGATTGAGAAAGGGTAAACTCATAGTATTTGAAGGTAACGACGGTTCTGGAAAAACTACGCAGCTTTTCAAAGTTGAAAAATATCTCAAAGATAAAGGATACAAGGTTCTCACAACCAGAGAACCAGGTGGGACAGAAGTAGGATACAGAATCAGAAAGCTTCTTTTAGACCCTCAATATAAGATGGATGGACTTACTGAAGCTCTGCTTTTAGCTGCAGACAGAAACGAACATGTGAAAAATGTACTCATTCCCGCACTGGATGAAGGGTACATTGTGCTTTGCGACAGATACATCCTAAGCAGTATAGTTTACCAGGGCATTGTAAGAGGAGTTGGTGTTGAAAACATTTTGAGATTAAATTCTATCTTTGAAGATAAAATAAAACCTGACCTTTACATTGTTCTTACATTGGAGCCTGAAATAGCTATTCAAAGGATTCAAATGGCAGGCAAAAACAACAGACTTGACTTAGAAGATTTGGAGTTTCACAGGCGTGTGTACAGCGGTTTTAAAGAGGTATCAAAATGGTTTGAAAGATGTGTGAACATTGAGGCGCAAGGGTCAGAAAAAGAGGTTTTTGAAAAGGTGTGTCGTGAGATAGAAGGGCTATTTGAAAGCAAAGAGAAGTGGTAGAATATAGAGAAATGCTAAGTCGGCATAGCTTTTCAAAGAGAGGAGAGAAGAGAAAAGATGAAGCTTATTGTAGCAGTTGTGCAAAATGAAGACATTAGCAGGCTCTTGGACGCTCTTCAAAAAGAAGGTATAATGGCAACAAAGCTTTCAACGTCGGGTGGATTTTTGCGCTCTGGCAATACCACTTTGCTCATAGGCATTGATGATGACAGAGTTGCTGAGGTGATTGACATTATATCTCAAAAGTGCAAGACACGCAAACAAATTGTTTCATCGCCTGTGCCAAACAATCCGTCAGCAGGTGTATACCTGCCATATCCTGTTGAAATAACAATTGGTGGTGCTACAATATTTGTCCTCAATGTCGAGAGGTTTGAGAAGGTTTAAAAAAATTTAAGAAGTGGGAAAGTAAAATGAGAGTAGAAGATGTTAGAAGAAATAATATAAATAATGTAACATTTTTTCAAGACCAGCGAAGGGTTGAAAGACCAAAAGACTCTTTTTCAAGCTATGTAAAGCAGCTTGAGAAAGATGAAATTATAAACAGAATAAAGGAACTTATAAGCAAAATAGACTCTCTTGGTAAAAGCCTTGCTGAACGATTAGACCTTTCAACCCTCAAAGAATATAAAAAAGCTATAAAAGAGCTTTTAGGATATACAGTGTATTCTTCACATGAATATTTTAATGAAAGCCTTTTTGGCAGAAAAGGCAGGCACAAGGTATTTGGTATTGTAAAAAAGATTGATGAAAAGATGGACATGTTAACCCAGGAGATTTTAAAAAAAGAAGCAGACAATCTCAAGGTTTTATCTTATGTAGGTGAGATAAAAGGTCTGCTTGTTGACCTGTTTATTTAGAAATTTGCACAGGGGAAGAGTTGAACATGAATTTAGATACTTTTATAGGTCAAAAGGGAATTGTTGCTACTCTCAAAAAAGCACTTGTTCAACCTTTTCATGCATATATTTTTGAAGGTGAAAAAGGACTTGGTAAAAAACTTTTGGCAATGACCTTTTCAAAGCAAATTCTGTGTGAAAAAAAGCTTGCGTGTGGTGTTTGCAAAAGTTGCAGGCTCTTTGACGCACTCACACATCCGGATTTTAAAATAATAAAAAGAGAGGAAGATAAAAAAGAAATATCTGTTGATGCTATTAGAGAGATTATAAAAGATATTTCACGAGGACCTATTTTTGCAAGTAAAAAGATATACTTAATACAAGAGGCTGAGGAGATGTCAACAAGTGCTCAAAATGCACTTTTAAAGACCTTAGAAGAGCCCCCGGAGTATGCTCTTTTTATTCTCACATGCAACAATTTAGAAAGGCTTTTGCCGACAGTGATTTCAAGGTCTTTAGTGCTTTCATTCAAAAGGTACAGCGCCAGCGAAATCTCTGAGATTTTAAAAAATTATGGGCTTGAACCCAAAGACTATGTTTTAAAACTTTGCAGAGGGAATCCTAAAATTGCTCTTGATTTTTATGATAAAGAGGTTCAAAATAAAAGAGACTATATTTTTGATAAACTTCTTTCGTACGACGGGGCAAGTTTTAGTTTGATAAAAGAATTTGAAAGTGATTTTGAAAAATTTAAAGACGACTTTGCATTTTTATTTGAAACGGTAATATACTTTCTAAGAGATGTGCTTATGTTCAAAAGAACAAACCTTGTTGAGCTTATTACAAACACAGATAAGTTAGAAAAGATAGTTGAGTTTGCAAACAAGCATACAATCTCTCATATATACAGGCTACTGCAGGATTTCATGATGTTGGAAAAGTACCCGGATGCAAATGTAATTTCAGACAATGTGCTTGACATGATTTTTTTAAAACTATCAGGGGGCTAAAAGAAAGATGGCAGAAGTTGTTGGGGTTAGATTCAAAAAAGCTGGAAAGATATACTGGTTTGACCCGAATAACATAGATTTGAAAGCTGGGGATGACGTCATTGTTGAGACAGTCCGCGGGATCGAGATGGGAAAAGTTATGGTAGAAAAAAGAGAGGTGCCGGACGAAGAGATAGTCCAGCCTCTCAAAAAGGTTGTAAGAAAGGCAACAGAAGAAGATTACAAAAAAGCTCAAGAGAACATGGAAAAGGCAGCTAAAGCACTTGAGATTTGCAAGGAAAAAGTACAAAAGCATGGGCTTCCTATGAAGCTTTTGCATGCCGAGTACACATTTGACAACAACAAGCTTCTTTTCTATTTCACAGCAGAAGGAAGGGTTGATTTCAGAGAACTTGTAAAAGACCTTGCAGCAGTTTTCAGAACAAGGATTGAGCTAAGACAAATAGGTGTCAGAGACGACACAAAGTTCCGTGGTGGTTTGGGTCCGTGTGGACGTGAGGTTTGTTGTTCTGTTCATCTTTGTGAATTTGTGCCAATCTCAATAAAGATGGCAAAACAGCAGGGGCTTGTTTTAAACCCTGCAAAGATATCCGGCCTTTGTGGAAGGCTCATGTGCTGTTTGACATACGAGCAGAAATTCTATGAAGAGGCAATGTTAAAGCTTCCAGGGATAGGTGCGATTGTAAAAACAGCCGATGGTATAGGTGAAGTTGTTGAGGTGAATGTCTTAAAAGAAAAGATAAAGGTCAGATTTGAAGATGAGATGCAAAATGTAGAGTTAAAAGAATACTCTGTTGGTGAGTTTGAGATACTAAAAGACACCAAAAAGATTCAACAGCCGGTTGTTGCACTTGATGACGACGAGCTAAAAGAGCTTCTTGATTTAGAAGAATAAAAATGAATTTGAAGTTTAAAGAGGCAAAAAGGGCTGCTAAAAAAGTTTTACTTGAAAAGCAGCCCGTTTTTTAAATTTTAAGATTCTTTTTCTTGTACAGAGGTGATAAAGATTGGAAGTAGTTTTGCTAATTGTTATTATCGTTCTTGTCATATCAAACTTGTTACTGCTCATAAGACTTAAAAATAATATGAGTTCTTCCTTGGATACTCAAAATAAACTTTTGGAGATTGAAAAGGAACTTGGACAAATTCAAAATTCCATATCACAACAATTTTCTCAGAATAAAAATGAAACGCAAAGTATGATAAGCTCATTTGGCAGCATTTTGATGACAAGATTTTCAGACATATCCAACCAGATAATAAATTTTACATCATCAAATCAGGAGAGGCTTGACAGTATCCGAAAAGAGATAGATAACAAGCTTGAGAAAATACGAGAGACTGTTGACAGCCAGCTACAAAGTACATTAGAAACAAAACTTTCACAGTCTTTCAAACTTGTGTCAGAGCGGCTTGAGCTTGTTCACAGAGGACTTGGTGAGATGCAAGCCCTGGCTGGAAGTGTGGGAGATCTTAAAAAGATTTTGAGCAATGTAAAGGTTAGAGGCACGCTTGGGGAGATTCAGCTTGGCAATATCATAGACCAGATTCTGGATTCTTCACAGTACGAAAGAAATGTCAAGGATAAAAACCGCACACTCAAGAGCAAGTTGAGTTTGCTATAAAAATTCCTTCTAAAAATTCAAAAGATAATGAATT
>Ga0073360_135_pt1 | contig 24379 bp, 23 predicted proteins | sample YelNatPosite1Avi_FD_63906 | JGI IMG/M metagenome (GOLD analysis project Ga0073360, IMG submission 63906) | Hot spring thermophilic microbial communities from Obsidian Pool, Yellowstone National Park, USA - site 1 Avi (version 2) (version 2) | ecosystem: Environmental > Aquatic > Thermal springs >... | reverse complement strand
CTTTTTAGTTCCCTCAATTGGGTCATAACCTGCGTGCACTATTCCAGAGTTTGCTTTGGACGCACCTTCTGCAACATCTTCCATTTTTTCGAGGCTACATATTTTTAATCTGTAACGTGTTAGCTCTCTTAAAATTGACATGCCAATAACTCCTGCTCCTATTACAGCAACATCATAAATTCTGCTCATATTATCACCCTTTTCAAAATATGGTAAATAAAAAGCCTGCAAATAGCCCCTCTTTAAAAGAAGCTATTTGCAGGCTCTCCACATCTCTTGCCAAGCTTTATTTTAAGACAATTCAATCAAAAAATCAATAAAAATTTTTGACCCATTACAAACTCTATGTCTGGTCCATGCTGGTCAGAACGTTATCAAAATAGTTTATATTGCACTTTTTCCCGTCCCAGTGAATGCAGACATCACATCTTTCATCACCTTTGTGAGAGTAACCACCATCGTTAAACTCCGGACACAATTTTGCAACTGCTCTTTGCTGTTCTTTGCTTGACATATTCTGATCACCCCTGTTGCATATAAAAATAGTTTTTTTCTATAATTAACTTTCCTGTGAAGGTGAGTTTTTATACATCTTTTGTAGAAATTATGTGCTATAATTTATTTTAAAGTACAAACAGCAATTTTGAAGGAGGCCTCAAAAAGTGAGCAAATTTTTTCTCCCCACAAAAGTAATATTCGAAAAAGAAGGTGTTCTGAAGAATAAAGAACTTTTCAACCTTGGAAAAAGAGCTTTCATCGTGACATCTCCGTCCTCTCTGATGAACGGCTCATTAGAAGATGTAACAACTGTATTAAAGGAACTTTCAATTGAATATTCAATATATAGCAAAATTGCTCAAAACCCAAGTGTAGAACAAATAGACGAGGTTTCAAAACTGGCAAGAGAGTTTTCACCAGACTTTATAATTGGAATTGGTGGAGGTTCTCCTCTTGATTCATCAAAGGCAGTGGCAGTGCTGTGTGCTGAAAAAAATCTAAAAGCTCAGGACCTTTTCGACTCAAAATTTGAAAAGTGTTTACCTATAGTTGCAATTCCAACAACATGTGGTACAGGAAGTGAGGTTACTCCATATTCAATTTTGACATTGAAAACAATTGAAAATAAGAAAAGTTTTACATCAGAATTAAATTTTCCGAAAATAGCAATTGTGGATTACAAATACCTTTTAACATTGCCATATAACGTTATTGTAAATACCCTTTTTGATGCTCTTTCTCACGTAATAGAAGGTTACCTTTCTAAAGCGTCTGATAACATAATTGAAGCTTATGCTAAAAAAGCCCTGAAGCTATTTGAAAGCTCAAAAGATAATCTAAAAGAAAACGCTCTAAAAGAAGCTGATCTTGAAAAGTTTGCATGGATATCATTGATTGGTGGAATTATAATTGCACAGACAGGTACTCTTATTGTTCATCCTTTAGGATACAACTTTACTTATTACCATGACATCCCACATGGAAGAGCAAATGCAATCTTACTTTCAAGCTTTTTGAAACTTGAAAACAAATATTTAAAAGAGGAAGTAAACTTTGTTCTAAATTGCATGGGGTTTGATAGCATAGATGAGTTTTCTGAGTTTGTAAGATTTTTTGTTAATGATTCTATTCCAAATCTGACAAGCGACAAAATTGAATATTATGCAAAAAGAGCGCTTGAGTCCAAAAATGTGGCAAACTTAAGACATTCAATCTCGCTTGAAGAAATGATAGATGTTTTAAAAGGTTCGGTTGAGTAATTCAAAATAAATTCAGGAATTCATTTTCTCACTGCAGAAGATATCAACGATATATTTGCTCCAAAGACTGAGTTTTCTAAAAATCATCCTAATTTTAAAATATGCTTATCAGTTTGCTGAAGCTGACAAATACACAGTTGCAGCACCTATGTGGAATTTGAGCATTCCTCCAATCTTTAAGGCATATATAGACTACATTACAGTCTCTGGAATAACATTTAAATACACAGAACAAGGGTTTAAAAAAGAAAATTTTGGGGACAAATTAAAACAGGGGCTGTCAAGGAAATATTTTGATAGCCCCTGTTTTGAAATAAACAAACAGAACCTGCAACCACTTGAAAATAAAGGATTACGGGTCATTTAAGGTTAAAAGTCATCTTTTAGCAAAAGTATACTTTGATTTACTCTGAAATTTTTGTTTTTTACCTCGAAGTTTTTCTATCAGCCTTTTTAAAGATTCTTTTCTAAAATCAAAAGGGTCTTTAAAAATGTCTAATCTGTGACCATTAATTATTAACTACATGATTATTTATCCATTTAACATCAGCTTTATCTTCCGGGTAGTTCCAGTATATGTTTCTAATTTTTAAGCCATTTTTATAACACAACTCTCCTCTAACTCCATATGCTGTTGTGGCACCGCCGTTGATCAAGTAAAATTTAATTTTATATTTTCCATCAGGGGATAAAGATTCCTTTAAAAATTCGCCATGTGGAAGTCTGTTTATATCAAAAAATAGCCAGTAGACAAAAAAAAGAAAATAATAATATAAGCATTAATATTGTCATCAGTAATTTGATTAACATTCTTTTAAAAGAACCATTGTTCACTTCAGCTGAACCATTAGATTTATAAATTCTGCTCATACCATGATATTCCTTTCCTAATTGCTTTTTAATCTTTCGGAGCATCAAAATAGTTGTTATACTGTAATTTTTTTGAATTCTCAATGAATACTTGAAATCACATCATAACTTACAATACCGCCCTTTATTTGAAATAATAGCTCAACCTTTTTATTTTTTAGTCTATAAATATTGGTGTCAAAAATTTTATTAGGTACAAATGACTGATAGTTCCTGTCAATAAAATAAATTGCTTTATTGTTTCCATATATCGGCCAATAGGCATTAATGTCTTTGGGCACATCATTAACAATCTCCAGCTTTCCAGTATTAAGGTCAAGAATAACCGGCTTTGATCTAAACGGATCAATAATAGAAGAATAATCCCCAAATCCTTTGTATTCCGGTTCTCCCTGTGCAAACATGTATTTATCATTTGAAATAAAGAAACCTGGCGAGTTGCATAAACCCGTATTTTTAGAAAATTCTCTTACAGCTCCACTTTTTAAGTTCACAGTCACTAAATATACATATGGCGGAGATGCCGATGAGGAGGTACTAATTACAGCCCACTTATTATCCTCGCTTATAGCAGTAGAAAATATCAATCTATAATCTTGTGTCAATGGTAGATTACCTATTTTTTCAGAGAAAATCTTTTTCTTTGTATTACTCTGCAAATCAATCAAAACAAATGATGTAGCTGAATAGTTTTCTTTATTGTTATTTTCCCCGCAAACTATATATCTGCTATCACAAGAAAGAGATGGCCAGCAAAATTTGCCTTCTGCTACACGTTCCAATATAAATAAAGATTTTTTCTCATTACCCTGTTTTTTCTGATATTTCAATACATACAGTGCTTTTTTAGTGGCTATTACAAATTCTTCTTTTTCTCTATTTACATTAATAAACTCAACCCTCTCATTTAGTCCCTGTCTAAATACTTCTTTTCTGGTTTTATAATCAACCAGAATAACTTCTTTGAGATTTTGTGTATATGCCACATAATTTTTTCCCCATGCAAAAAATCGACGTGGAAATAGTGTAAAATTCTTGTCAACCTCAGCATCGGTTGTTTTAAATTTGAACAACAAATGGTCATTCCCACGACTGTCAACAAGTCTTCCCTCAAACTCTCTACCATACAATAAATCTTGATTTTTGTTATTAAATACTCTTACATATCCTATTTTTTCAATGTCTGATTGAAGAAAATATGCATACACAAATCCTATTAAAACTATTGCAAATAATATCAGTCCAGCAAAAAGAAGTTTTTTTATAACAACTTTGTTATCTAACCTCATTATTCATATCCTTTCTTTTCCGATATAAAAGTTTAATTAATTTGACTTTAATACCAATTCCCTCGATATCTTTGTACTAAATTTTATTAAATTCTTAAATCTAATAATTTAAACTTAAATCGTATTGTCTTGCTTTTTGCTCACAAGTTAATTAGACTCTGTGTACTTCATATATTGTGCACTTGTCATCCATGAATCCACTTGTAATACATACACATTCTTTTCACACGGCAACAATACAAAGACATCACCATCTTCAAGTATAACATCGCGCACTGGAAAATAATATTTACCATCTGGAATCTTAACAAGTCCTTCAATATTCTGTGTTTTTGAATTTAATTTAACTATCCACTCACCGTAATCGTTAGTTATCTTCCAGAATTGAATAAAACCTCTCTTACCAATATAATCATAAGCACAATCTTCATTAATAAGCCATCTTGGAAATTCAAAAGTATCACTTGCATCTACGCTCGCTTTACAATCAGAAGCTTTTACTTCACTCACGCTTCCATCAGACGAAAATATTCCTTCTCTTTCTTCCGCTACATACAACTTATTTTTGTTGATATCCTTAGCTAAAAAAATTGTTTTCATTTTGCTTCCAGAAAGCACAACAAATGGACCCTTATCATTTACCTCAAATTTATAAAACGGTTCCAATCTCAGTTCTTGATTTGTTGAGATATCAACTGCTCCCTTATTTATTGCAATTAAAGTATTTGTACCAGCATTAAACAAATATATTTTGCCCTCTTTATCTACTGCCATACCATGAATCCACTGTTCATCTGGTATATTAACCTTTTCAATCAAATTACCATCTCTCTTGCTGTATATAAGTACTCTGTGATGAACATTATCCAGAACGTAAACCTTATCACCTTTTACATCAAAAGCATTAGGACCTTCATGAGAACCATATCCAACCATTCCAGTATATTCGATACCATCTTTTGAAACAGGAATATTTACTATAGTTTTGAAGTTTAGAAAGTTAGTTTTTTGAATAGCAGAAGCTGAAATTGCAGCAGTTTTATGAGTTGAAAAATAGAAAATGCTTACTATCATTAAAGTAAGTATAATTGAAAATGCTAAAATCTTTTTTGGGATTTTCATTTTCCCATTCCTCCTACCTATTTTATTTTGCATCCTCTCATGAGCGCCCATGAAAAGTTGATACCATTATAAGCTATAACCTCTCAAGAAATAATTTTAATCATATACAGGTTTAATACCAAATAGCAAATCAACCTGTTGGTATATAAACTATATTATTTTGATAAGACAATGTATAAATTGTTATATCTATTAATATCCACCTTACTATCTTTGCTTGAATTTTACATTAGCAATTTTATTTTGTCAAACGCGTTTTTTACTTTTTTTAATCAATTTTTTAGCATTCTTCATCTATAAGCTCTCTCTTTCTTTAAATATCTCTAAATCCCTTAAATTTACTTACAGTTCCATGTAAATAAAAAGCTGCCACCTCTCCGGTAGCAGCTTTCTAATTATTTTTAGGTCACTTTTAAATTATATCTCTCTTTATCCTCATCAAACCATTGAACAAAAACGGCAGCAGGAAAAATGCAAGCAAAACAAGACCTATCACAACGCAGATGGAAACCTGCATGAGCGTCAGTATCCCAGATGGTAGCATTGCTGCAAATGTGCCCGCTAAAATTATCACCGCTGATGTTACAACATGCCCAATGTTTGCCGATGTAAGCCTGAGCGCCTCGTTTATTGTTAATGATAAAATAAAATCATCAGAAATGATATAAAAAATTCCCCACCTGCCACTTAAAAAGAAGCCTTCTGTAGTGTAGAATGGGAAGTATGGAAGAACTACAGAAGGAGAAGATATTAAGAAAATGTTGGGGGTTGCAATGCACACAACAATCTACACTCTTTTCAAACAGGGATACAACAAGAGTCAAATAGCAAGGTTGTTAAACGTGGATAGAAAAACTGTTAGAAAAGTAATCCAAGACATTGAACAGAAAGGAGAAGTTGAGAGAAAATCGAAGAATTCAGTATTGGATGATTACAGAGAATTTATTGAAGCAAAAGTTCACAAAGGACTTTCAGCAAAAAGAATACATCAAGACTTGAAAGCGGAATTTGGTTTTGAAGGAAGCTATTCAAATGTAAGAAGATATGTTCATAATGTTAAACAAAAGATAGCAAATTCAAAGGTGTACATGGTTTTAACAACACTGCCTGCCGAAGAAGCTCAAGTGGATTTTGGATATATAGGCAAGATAAAAATTGATGGTAAATTCAAAAAAGCATGGGTATTTACAATGGTTTTAAGCTATTCAAGATATATGTATGCAGAGATAGTATTCGACCAGACAGTTGAAACATTTATGCAGTGTCATAAGAATGCATTTAAATATTTTGGTGGAGTAGTAGAAGTTGTGAAGATAGACAATTTAAAAGCAGGTGTATTGGATGTTGATTTTTATGAGGCGCAGATACAAAAGGACTATGCAAGTTTTGCAAGCCACTATGGATTTTTACCTCAGCCTTGCAGGGTATATACACCGACTGATAAAGGCAAGGTAGAATCGGCAGTCAAGTATGTTAAGCGAAACTGTTTTGCTGGGGAAGAATTTAAGGATATTGATGAGGCGAGGGAGCATTTAAAAAACTGGCTTGACAACGTTTCGAATGTGAGAGTACATGGCACAACCAAGAAAGTTCCCAAAGAAGTTTTCCTCTCAGAAGAGAAAGAAAAGTTAATAGCTCTTCCTATTGAGGAATAGCACATATCAAGAATTTCAATTCACAAAGTAGCTACTAATTGTCATCTCATATACAAAGGGAACTATTATTCAGTGCCATATGAGTATGCAGGGCGTGAAGTAGAGGTAGTTGAGATGGGCAGTTTTTTGAGGGTGTTCTTTGAAGGTAAAGAAATAGCCCTTCATCAAATTGTCAAAAACAATGAGAAGGGCAAATACGTAACCAACAAAGAACACTATCCCTCGTCTAAGAATATAACAATTGAGGATATATTGTCAAGACAGAGGGGTAAAATGGCAGATATTGGTGATTGGACACTGGAGTTTTTTGAAGAATTTATTAGGCAGGAAGGATTTAAAAAGTATGATTACAGGAGCATAAGTGGGATAATAGCACTAAAAGAAAGATTTGGAGCTGAGGCAGTGGACAATGCGTGTAAGAGGGCTTTAAAATTTGGAGGGTTGAGCTACAAGGTTGTCAAGAATATATGCGAAAAAGGGATAAGTAATTTGCCTGTATATGAAGATGAGAGTTACATTAATGAGGAAAAAACAGAACTTTACAGGGATATGAGGGAATATGACAAATTGCTTGAGATGGGAGAATTGCAAAGATGAATGATCTTTTGTTGGGGAAGCTAAGGGATTTGAAATTATCTGGGATAATAAAGAGTTTTGATTTGAGGGTAGAGGAAGCTATCAAGAATAATTTTTCGTATCAAGAGTTTTTTGAGATATTGATAAATGATGAAGTGAGTAACAGGAGAATAAACAGTAATCAAAAAAGGACAAGTAAAGCGAGGTTTCCATGGCACAAGACATTAGAGGAATACAATTTTAGTTATCAGCCTTCGATAAATAAGAGGTTTATATACAATTTGGCGACCTGTGAATTTGTCCGTAAGAAAGAGAATGTGGCCTTCATAGGACCGCCAGGGACAGGGAAAACACATCTTGCAATAGCAATAGGACTTAAAGCTGTAGCACTTGGATATAGAGTTTTGTTTACCACAGCAAACGAGATGTTAGAAGAGATGTATATTTCAAGGGCTGATAATTCGTATCAACAAAAGTTAAAAAACTATGTTAATGTGGACCTTTTGATAATAGACGAACTGGGTTTGCGGAAATTTAATCAAAGCAGTGTAGATGATTTTTATGAGATAATATCGAAGAGGTACGAGAGAGGAGCGATAATAATAACTACAAACAAGGTATTTGAAGAGTGGCCGAGGATATTTTATGATCCAGTTTTAGCGACAGCGATTTTAGATAGATTTGTACATCACTGTCATTTTGTAGTTATCAAAGGTGAAAGTTATAGAATGAAGCAAAGAGAGGGTGCTATAAAAGCTTTAACAGATGATTCCAAGAATGAGTCAAATCAGTTAGATAATGATAATTAAATTTTTTTGAAAACAGGTGGGGAAAAAATATTATCAAAAGTGGGGAAAAGGTATTGACAATAACACGTTTATCTCCAAGTCTTTATACTCATAAAATCTTATTAGCAAAAATACACTGTAGTCCATACCCAAAGCTAAGAACACAACAAAGTGAAAAATGGCACTGCCCAGTTGAGTGCTTCGTATTTGAAAATACCTTTGAAAATCATCTCTGTGATATTATATACATTTTAAAATTCCTTTATGAAAAACTCAACACTTGCTCCGCCATCCTTGTTATTGTAAGCCCATATTTCACCATTAAATTTATTCACAATTTTTTTTGAAATATATAAACCTAATCCAAAATGCCCTTTATAATCTTCGCCTTTATAATAAGCCTTAAATAAATTAGATATATCATTTGGATTAAAACCTTTTCCTGTATCTGTGCATTTAAAAAAAATTTTATCTTCCTTATCATATACCACTAATTTGATTTGTCCTTTAGAAGTAAATCTAAGGCTATTATATAATATATTATCAATAACACTTATTAATAAAGTTTCGTCTAAACAATAAAATTCTTTGCTTAAATTTATATCGAATTCAACAATAAGTTTTTTCGAATCTGCCAACAACTTCATCTCTTTTTCTTTTTGTTTTAATAATTGAAACAAATTAATATACTCTTTTCTTATGATATAGTCTGGATTTTCTATTCTACCTAACAAAGATAAATTATTTACTAAATTAACTATTCTGTTACAATTGTTATTGACTATATTGATTAAATTTTCTAACAACTTATAATCTTCACACTTTACTTTTTCCATAATCTCCATCTGTCCCTTTATTACAGTTATAGGAGTTCTTATATCATGAGCAATCGAAGACAGCATCATTTTTCTTTCTTCATCCAAATCCCACACAAGCTTTAGAGTCGAACTAATAGTTCGTATCATTTCATTAAAAGTATCTTGTATTTTCATAAATTCTATTCCTTTTATACCTTCAATTTTAAAATCAAAATTCTTTTGCATAATATTTTCTGTACCTCTTAGCAAAATATTTATATTCCTAGATATATCTAAATAAAGCTTTCTTGTAAAAACAAACAAATACAATATAAAAAAAAGAACCGGTGAAAATACTGCAGGAACATATAAAACAGCTATAAAAGGATGCTCATTGATATTATTATTCACAAAACTAAACGGTGCTTTTAAAATGTAAATCCCTTTCAAATTCCCATTTATAACTATTGGTACATATTTATAAACATATTGCTCCTTAACAAAATCTTTATTAAACAAACTCCAGTAATCAGTTCTTTTTTCATAAATATAATCGCCATAAAGATGATTACCTTCTGTATCAACAACTTCACCTTGAATTTCTTTACTATATTTTTTTAAATCTATAAGATTCCCTTTCATAATGTCAACAGAATGCTCTTTTATTTGTTTTTCTATCCTATTTAAATAATTCATATAATAATCAACAGGTCTTAATTTTCCTCTATATATGGGAATAATAAAAACGGAATATACTAACAAACTAGATAATAAAGTAAATAGTATTATCTTCACTACTAACAAATAGAATTCTAATTTCAATGATCTATTATCTTTCATAAATAACCTCCCATTTATATCCTAAACCATAAATTGTTTGAATATAAGTATGTTCATTATCAAATTCCCTTAGCTTTTTTCTTATATTTTTTATAACTTCAGTGACCGCACTTAAATCACTTTCTGAATCATATCCCCAAATTTTTTCAAAAATTTTTTCTCTAGAAAATACAATTCCTTTATTCAAAATTAATAACTCTATTACTTCATACTCTTTTTTTGTTAATAATATTTTTCGTCCCTTGCATAGAACTTCTTTAGAAGACATATCCAAAATAACTTCTCCAGACCTTACTAATAACCTCTTTTTAGATTTTATTCTTTCTTCCCTTCGGAGATGAGTTTCAATCCTTGCTTTTAGTTCTCTCAGACTAAAAGGTTTTACAATATAATCATCACCCCCCACGGATAATGCTTTTACAATATCTTCTTCTAATGTTTTTGCACTCAAGAAAATTATAGGACAATTTGTTTTTTCTCTTATACTTTGGCAAAAACTTATACCATCAATTTCAGGCATCATTATATCTAATACTATCAAATCTATATCATTTTCAGAAATCAAATTTAAAGCTTCTACACAATTTTCTGCATCCAAAATAATATATTCATCACTTTCAAAATAACTTTTTATCATATTTCTAATGTCCCATTCATCATCAATAACAAGTATTTTTTTCTTTGTCATTAAATATCACCTTTCAATCTACATTCTTTCTAATATTTTACTACATTGAATATTTAATTGAATGTTTTTTGCCCTTCGAAACTATTAAACCATTTTATTCCCGCTAAAGTAAATACTAATAAAACTAAAAAATTCACTAATAATCCTTTCCAGCTAAATACAAGGAATAAATATATATTTGATTGTTTGATTATAATTCCTTTATTAAACATTAGTAAATATAAGTATATATACATACGAACAGGTATAACCCATGGAATCATATACCATATATTTTCTGCTAACCCGTTATTAGTTAAAATAGAAAGAAGCATTCCTATAAAGCCTATCAAAATGGATATTCCACTTCCAAATACAAAACTCAAAAAAATATGGATTACAATAACTGGTATTATACTTAAAGACAATAAAACAATAGAGCAAATAATAAAAGTAATTGAAAATTCTTTTTTTAAAATATTTAAATCTATTATAAACACAAAATTCTCTAAAAATATAATAAAATTTAATATCAAAACAGTAAAGATAAATTTAGATAAATAAACGTAAGTTCGGTTTGTTTTTAAGTTTAAAAGAATATTCATGTTTCCGTAATATTCTTCATAACCTATAATCCAACTACTAATAAATGAAACTACTAATGGTATATAAATCTCAATGAAAATCATTCTAATTAGAAAAATATCCTTTTCTGTATTAAAATCGGTTCTTCTTGACATAATAAATAACTGCGTAAATCCAATAACAAAAGGAATAAAAAAAATAATCACTCTTATGAATGTTCTCTTAGTTTTTAACCATTCCATTCTCAAGAGATTTCTCATTTTTTTACCACCTTTTTAAAACCAAATAAAGTAATAACTTCAATAAATATGAGAAATAATATTGATAAAAACAAACCTATAGGAACTACTGAAAAATCTAGCAAATAACTATTTTCAGGTAAAGGAACAGAATTGGGATGGACTTTTAAAATTGGACATAACATTCTTAATCCATAAGTAAAAGGAATTAATACCCATATTTTGCTATCTGCAAAGTACGCTCCAATAAGCATTGCAAAAAAACCAATAATTATATTTGCAATTGCTCCTATTCTACCTTCAATATACAAATATAAAGGTATCCAAAATAAAGAAGACATCCATACAATAATTACAGATAGAAAAACGCTATATATATTTGTACTTTTTGTCAGAGTAATTCCTACAAATACAATTAATATAGCCAGTTCTAAATTCATTATTAAAACATAATAGGAAGCAACTATTATTTTACTAATCCATATATCCGAATATCTTATTCCTCGACAAATCAAATTATTGTAATTTGCAACTTTTTTCTCTTGTACACCTATTAAACTAACAAAAAGTGCCAATGTAAGTGGTAAAAAAAGTGTCCACCAATTAAAACTACACATTAAAATAAAACTGGATTTTTTTGTATAAGCTTTTGGTAAGTAAAATGACATTAAAAAAATTACTAACATAAATAAAAGCGGAGACAAAAATAATACTTTTTTCATAATAGTTCTCTTATACTTTAATTTTTCAGCAATAATAAATCTAGTCACATTAAATTCCTCCCTTGAAGTATACTAAAAAATATTTCTTCCAGCTTTCTATCATCTTTAAACTCACCTGAATACTTTACTTCTCCAGAGACTATAACAGAAACATAGTCAATAATTTGTTCAATTTCACTCAATATGTGACTAGAAATTATGACTGTTTTCCCACTCTTTTTAAAACTTTTAATAAGTTCTCTCATCTCTTGAATACCAATAGGATCAAGCCCGTTTGTAGGTTCGTCAAGTATTAAAATTTCCGGGTCTCCAAGCAGTGCTATTGCAATACCGAGTCTTTGTTTCATTCCCAAAGAATATTGTGATACTAACTTTCGGCTTTGATAGTCTAAACCTACAATTTCTAAAACCCTCTTAATTTCTTCATCTTTTAACCTCATTATAAGTGCATGAATAAGTAGATTTTCTCTTGCAGTGAGATTATTATAAACTGGAGGACTTTCTATTAGAGCTCCTATCCTTCTTAAATGTTTTATAGAAAATTTCTCCCCGAAGGCAATTACTTCACCAAAACTAATTTTAGTTAGTCCACACATTGTCTTTAAAATTGTTGTTTTACCTGCTCCATTTGGACCTACAATTCCATATATACAACCTTTAGGAATTTTCAATGTTACATTATTCAATATTAAATTCCTTCTATAGTATTTCTTAACATTATTTAACTCCAAAATATAATCATTCATTTTTCTCATCTCCTTTTAGAACTTTATTTTAAAAATATGATAATATGAAAATATAAGAAATTTATAAGCTCAATTAGACTCAGAAATAATGCTTAATTGATTCTAGTGTAAAAACTCAATTTTAGAATCTGCCTTTCTGTACTTTGAAAATTTATTCAGGTAAATTGTGGTAATTTATGCCTGTGATAACAAAAATCCAGTCTAAAATCTGCCGAGAAAAACTTATGTATTACCTTTATAATACGTTATTACCATTTATTGTACCAATACGGGCGCACTTCCCCCCTGGCTCTCTCCAATAGCTTTTTTAGCTCGCTCCAACATGTATCTTGCAAAACGCTTAAAATTCTGGGCCAATACCTTTAAACCTACGTTTACTCTACATTTTACAAGTCCCCTTACTCGAAGTTTCGAAAGACCATGACCCCTCTTCAAGGCTGAATTAGTACCTTCTATTGCTGCTCTTTTGCTCTTGTTTCCCTCACACCTGCATTCTATCTTTTCCCGTTGTTTGGCTGCTTCTATCGATTTTAGATTTACCCTCACCACATAATCTTTTTTCTGCTCTTTGCAATAACATTGATTTTTTAATTCACACTTTGCACAAGCTTCTTTTGGAAAATGGGCTACCGTCTGCCCTTTCTTAACACTTGCATGGATGGGTATTATTCCCCTTGGGCATTTTTTTATCACTTTCGTCTCTTCATCTATTTCATATTCGCTCACTGACATCCTAACAGGCTTCCTACCGTTTAAATCAGTAAAATGAACTTCTACACAGTTCTCTTTTGCAATTTGTACTACTTCTTTGGAGTAATAACCACCGTCTACATAGACTTCTTGACATTTTGTATTCTGTTTTACAATAGGTAGTCTCTCTTTTAAAAGCTCTACATCACTCTTTATGTTCTTTTCTACCGTATAGTCTGTTATGAGCTGAAAAGAATTTTCTTTTGCACAGGTTTCGCTAAGGTTTAAAACATATCCGCTTTCAGCTTTGTTCCCCTTCTTGCGATAAGTAGCATCCTCATCATATGCTGACTGAAGAGAATCGCTGGGTATACTTTTGCTATCTTTGGCCTTGAGCTTCTTGGTTTGTTCGTCGTAGTACGCCTGTTCCGACAAAAATCTTTCAAGGATCCTATACGCATCGGAGTTTTTTAATTCAGAAATGTTTTCAATTGTTTCTTTTGTTTCTTGGCAAAGATTCAAGAGCATTTCCAGCCTGCTTTCGCCTTCTGAAGGCTTGGTTTTATGTATCACTTCTGTCCTAAATTCAGGGTTGAGAACTTTTTTTAGGTTCTCTGAAAGTCTGTCTTCAGGAATGGATTTTACTGCCCTGTAAAGTACATCAAAGGCAAGGGCAACTCTTCCTGCTTTTTTAATGTTTGACATGAACATGGTGGAGTCTATCCGCTGTTCTTTCATGCATATACCTGCTTCTTTGGCAAAAATCATGGTAAGATTTAAAAACTGCCCGAATATTAAGTCCTCTTGTTCAGGATGTTTTATGAGGTATTTGTATATCCTTGTTCTAAAGTCATACAAGGTTTTCTCTGAAAGGTTCATACTTACTTATGTTCTTATTCCTACAGCATAATTTATCAGGTAATTGAAGTTGAAATTTTCGATAAGTTCATCATCAGAGTAGTTTTTAAGGTGTTTTATGTATTCCAAGGAAAGAAGTATGTTAACCGGGAAGTTAGCCCTTCCTGTATCACTGTATAAAACTGAAAAGGGTTTTTCATCGATGTTGCAGAACACGTATTTATAAAATATGGGTGCCCATGATTTTTCAAGTTTAGCCTTTATCCTTGAATCCATGAAGTTAACACTTTCAAATAATGATTGTTGGAGATGGTTGTTATTTTCTCTAAACAAGTGCAACATCCCATTTGTCGTAATTTTTGCTCCTTTGATTCTAACATAATTCTATAAAAATTTGTACTACGTATATTTTTATGTTTATTTATTCAATCCTGTTTTATATTTATACTTCTTCATAAAGAAAAAAGGCTTTTTACACCAGAATCAAAATTTAATTAAATTTTACTTTAATACTAACTTATTTAACTAATATTACTTCTGCCATTGTTGTAGGATCATTTATTGCTAAAAACCAACAACCCAAATAATTTATTTTATCAATATTTTTATCTATTTTCCCATTAACTTGAATATCAAATAAAAATCTATTGCCGTGTTTTGGATTAATCAATATAACATTCCAAGGAATTTTTAGCTGAAGTAAAAAGCTATTATCGTTTTTTGTTATTTGTACTTTATCAAGTATATTTTCTAATATCTTATCTTGATTAACATTATACTCACCTTCAATTATCCTTTTCTCCCCACTAACATCTTTGATTTTAATATCTATCATCTTTAATATTTGATAATTGTAAAAACTTAAAATAATTTCCATATCTTTTTTATACCAATGCCCTAATTCTGATGATGGTAATTTTATTACAATAATGAAAAAACTATAGTCCCAGCTAACTCCAATAGAAATATTTTCTCCATTTAAAATTATTTCATTCCTTTCATATGTTTCTGTATTCAACAAACAACATTTCAAATTATAAAATAATATATTTTCGCAAGATTTTCTAATTTTATATGGGCAAATAAGAAATATACCTTCTCTCAATTTAAAAATAGCTGTTTTTATTATGTCTGCTTTGTTACTAAAAATAAGCTTTGAAGCATTATATTTCAATAACTCTTTAATAACTTTTTTTCTAAAACCTTCTTTTACATTATGAAGAGAGTTATGATAGACATTTTGGAGTTCAACTATATATTTTTGATACATTCCTTTAGGAAATATTTCTGAAATTAACTTTAATGCAAATAGAACTTCACCTACTATATTTAGTTTTTTGGCATTTTTTAATATCTCCTCCCAAACAATCTTATTTCTATACTTATTCTCAAAAAGTAAAATATCTATAAGTAGTAATAATCTTAAGTATGGCTCCTTCCCTTCTGTTAACATAGAATAATAATCCAAGATAAAATCCTTTGAAAAATGATATAATAAATATAAAAAATTATTGTTAACATCTAACCGATAGAAAATTTTCCCTTTAACTTTATATTGTTCTGCTTTATTTATCAATTGTTTTATAAATTCATTTTCATCATCCCAGTTACATGTAAATTTTAAATGAACTTCAATCGGAACATTAACTAGCATATTCCCAATAATTAACTGTTTGTTCATAGAAGGTAAATGATTATGTCCTCGTAGTTTTAAATCATAAACGTTAATTAAATTATCACTTACATGTAATCCTTTTTCATCTTTATATCCTAACTTACCTAAATGGTCTAATAATACTGGTAAATCGTCACAAGTAACTAAAATATCTATATCACTTGTTTTTCTAATTTCTGGGTATTTATATAAATCATAGCTTAGTAAAATACCTTTCAAAAACAAAACTTTTATCTTCGAACAAATTTCATTTATATTTAACATCTCTCTCAATATACCTTTGATTTTCTCAAAATATCTCACGATTTCTTTAAATTTTGCTATCGAAACAAACATTTCGTTCTTGATATTGTTATTATTGCTTTATTTTGCCATGTTCAACTTAAACTCAGCCTTTTCCTTGTATTTATCTTGTTATTTTACCATATTACGGCGGGTATTTATCCACAATAACCATGGTGTTTACCCTCTCATGTCTCTCAGGGTCTTTCTTACCTTGCCCTCAATTCCCTCGTCCCATCTACCATGGCGTGGATGTCGGTTATGCTCGTATGCAGGGTCTTCGCCCTTATGGTGATTGTACTCCGATTAACCCGCTCTCATTTTCCAATCGTCCTATAAAAATTCATTTAATTTAATCTAATTCTTCTTTCCTTCTTTTCTTAACCTTAACACACACACTTTCTATGATTTGAAGTCTTAATAAAAGGGGCGCTTTGCTACTTGACATGTCTTAATCTCCTCGCAAAGCTAAGAAACTTTTACCCCCTCAAGATGTGTACTCTGCTAATCTTTCGCTCCTACTTTAAACTAAAATTTCTCAAGTTATTTTCTTATTTCTTTTACGCTGTTGTTGCTAAAGCCTCTCTCTTTATATCGCTCAACATCTTGTTCCCATCATACCTTATCCCTTTTTTCAAAATCGCGTAAAATATCCTTATCAACTTACAGCAAAGCGCTATCAGTGATTGCTTCTTCTTCAAAGGATTGTTCTGCCGCATAGTGTAATACCTGTGCAGCTGCTTAAATTCTTCATTCTTTGCTACTATTGTAATCATGGCCTTGAATAAACTACTTCTAAGCCTCCCTCGCCCTCTTTTGCTTATACATGTCTGTCCCTTATGTTTGCCAGAACTATTCTCAACTATATTCAGTCCCGCTAATTTCTGTATCTGTCTCGCATCCTCATACCTCATTATATCCCCAACCTCAGATATAAAACCAACTGCTGTCTTTACTCCAACACCTTTTATCTCAAGTAGCTTTTCTCCATTCGGAACATCTTTCAAAAGTTTTGCCATTTCATCTTCTATTCCTTCCATCTGCTTCTTTAAAAGCTCATATTCTTCAAGCAAATATCTCATCTCTTGCCTTGCCAGCTTCCTACCTTCCTTCTTACCTATACTCCTTTTAGCAGCTTCAACTAATTCCATAGCCCTTTTGCGACTTATCGCTCGCTTGTCTACCTTGTTACACCAGTACTCTATAATCCCTTCCACTCCCTTTTCTACTACATCACAAGGCAATGGCATTTCTCTCAGCGTCGCTATTGCAATCTTGCCTTCCCAATCAGAAAATACTTCTAAAAACTCTGGAAAATAGATATCCAGCCAGTTGATTATTTGATTTTTTAAAACACTCAAGCGCTTTTGTAGCCTTTCATATATGTTCATCGCTACTCTCATCTCAGCATATATACCCTCGGGTATATTTGGTTCTGTGTATCTTCCATCCTTCACAAGCATCGCTATCGTCTTCGGATCCTTTATATCGCTCTTTGTTTGCGTATTATCATCAAGCTCCTTGCTCCTCTTCACGTGAAAAGGATTCACTAAAACCACTTTTATACCATTCTCTCTCAGATACTGCTCAAAGCACAGCCAGTAATGCCCTGTAGGCTCTATCCCTACTATCACGTTCTCTTTGCCATTTGCTTTCATTATCTTATTTGCCCAATCCAAAAATTTTTCCATACCTTCTTTTCTATTCTCAAACTCTATTCTCTTGCCAAGCTCCACTCCTCTAAAATCAAATGCTCTGCCAACATGCCTTTCCTTTGCTATGTCTACTCCTACAACTAAAGTTTTCTCTGTCACTTGTAATATCTTCTCATTTTGTGTATACTTCAAAGAGGGTACCTCCTTTGTTGTGTTTTGTCGTAAGTTGTACAACTTACATTCTGTATTTTACCAGGAGGTACCTTATCTTTTCAAATCTCATTTCACTTCATTTTCACTCATTTTCGTTCATTACAGGAATGCTCAGATATAAAACCAACTGCTGTCTTTACTCCAACACCTTTTATCTCAAGTAGCTTTTCTCCATTCGGAACATCTTTCAAAAGTTTTGCCATTTCATCTTCTATTCCTTCCATCTGCTTCTTTAAAAGCTCATATTCTTCAAGCAAATATCTCATCTCTTGCCTTGCCAGCTTCCTACCTTCCTTCTTACCTATACTCCTTTTAGCAGCTTCAACTAATTCCATAGCCCTTTTGCGACTTATCGCTCGCTTGTCTACCTTGTTACACCAGTACTCTATAATCCCTTCCACTCCCTTTTCTACTACATCACAAGGCAATGGCATTTCTCTCAGCGTCGCTATTGCAATCTTGCCTTCCCAATCAGAAAATACTTCTAAAAACTCTGGAAAATAGATATCCAGCCAGTTGATTATTTGATTTTTTAAAACACTCAAGCGCTTTTGTAGCCTTTCATATATGTTCATCGCTACTCTCATCTCAGCATATATACCCTCGGGTATATTTGGTTCTGTGTATCTTCCATCCTTCACAAGCATCGCTATCGTCTTCGGATCCTTTATATCGCTCTTTGTTTGCGTATTATCATCTGTTGATGATAAAATAAAAATGTACTGAAAGTGGAATATAAGAATGTACAAAATTGTACATTGATATGATATCCTTTCTCATTGTGAGGAGGGATATCAAATGAAGAACCTAACAGCACATTTAAACATGATAAGGGCGATGAAAATGAAACCTAACTTTTCAGAACTTGCAAGAATATATGGGATGGATAGAAGAACCGTGAAGAAATACTATGAAGGCTATGAAGGAAAACCTAAGAATAGAAATAAACCAAGTAAATTGGACAAATACTATGATGAGATAAAATCAAAGCTTGCTATCAAAGGAGTTACAGTCAAGGGTGTTTATGAATATTTAAAATCAAAAGATGAAAATATAGGAACATACTCAAATTTTAATAAGTATGTTAAGAAAAAAGGATTAAAGCCAGAGAAGAAAGTAAAAGGACATCCAAGATTTGAGACCGCTCCAGGTGAGCAAGCACAAGTTGATTGGAAAGAAAATATAAAGCTTGTATCAAAAAGCGGAGAAGAATTTGTCATTAATGTTCTTGATTTTAAATTAGGTTATTCAAGATACTGCTGTTTTGAGATAAACAGGACAAAAACTCAAGAAGAATTAATAGAAACTCTAATTAAAATATTCAAAAGTATAGGGGGAATACCAAAAGAAATTTTATTTGACAATGCAGCGGCAGTTGTTGATATAACAGGTGAAAAAATTAAAGTGAATTCAAGATTTAAAAGCTTTGCGAAAGACTTTGGATTTGAAATAAAGCTTTGCAAACCCAGACATTCGTACACAAAAGGAAAAGTTGAAGCAGCAAACAAGTTTATAGATTGGATACTGCCATATCAGGGTGAATTTGAAACAGAAGAGGATTTAGTAAGGATAATAAAAGAGATAAACGCAAAGGTCAATATGCAACCAAATCAAACAACTCAAGTCCCACCTGCTCTTCTGTTTCAAAAAGAAAAAGAGTATTTACTACCCTTGCCAGATAAAAAGTTAATAGAGAGTTATTTGGATTGCTACAAATCAGTAAAAGTCCAAAAGGACTCTCTGATTTACTACAAGGGAAGTAAATACTCTGTTCCACCCGATTACATAGGAAAGACAGTTAGAGTAAAGGAGGTGGAAAACAAAATTTATATATATTATAACACAAACCTGTTAAGGATACATATTATTGATGAAAAAAGTATCAATTATCACGATGAAGACTACAAAGAGCTAATGCTAAGAAGAGTTGGTCAAAAAGAAGAACTTGACAAGATATGTGAGGAGAACCTCAAGAAATTTGATAATCTGTTGAAGACTTAAAGAAAGGAGAAAATCTAAAAATGAGCAATTATGTGAAACTACTTAACAACTTAGAAGAGTTAGGACTTCACAACATAAAGAATAATCTTGACAAATACTTAGATCTAGTGGCAAGCGGAGAAAAGAGTATGACAGATGCATTGTATGAACTTAGTAACTTAGAGATAAAAGCAAAAGAAGAAAGAGCTATATTAGGATGTGTGAGGGTAGCAAATTTCCCATTTATAAAAGGCATAGAAGATTTTGATTTTTCATTTCAGCCAAGTATAAACAAGCAACAAATAATGGATTTAATGAGTTTAAGATTTTTAGAAGGGAATGAAAATATACTGTTTGTAGGGACACCCGGAGTAGGGAAAACGCATTTAGCCACAGCAATAGGAATAGAGTGTGCAAAACGGAGGTATTCCACATATTTCATACATTTTCAAGAATTAATAGCCCAGCTAAAAAAGGCACTGTTGGAGAACAGATTAGAATACAGGCTTAAGCATTTTTCAAAATATAGAGTTTTAATAATAGACGAGATAGGTTATTTGCCTATAGATAATGATGGAGCAAATTTATTTTTTCAACTTATATCGAGCAGATATGAGAAGAGCAGCACAATAATAACAACCAATGTTGTATTTTCAGAGTGGGGAGAAATATTTGGTGGAGCGACGATAGCAAATGCAATTTTAGACAGGCTACTCCATCATTCTTACGTGATTTTCATAAAAGGACCTTCATACAGATTGCAGTCAAAAACAGCATATTTTAGCAACACAAACCAGCAAAGCTAAGTTTATTTTTTGTACATTTTTATTTTCGATTTTTTGTTCATTTTGATATTGACATTTACATCATCAAGCTCCTTGCTCCTCTTCACGTGAAAAGGATTCACTAAAACCACTTTTATACCATTCTCTCTCAGATACTGCTCAAAGCACAGCCAGTAATGCCCTGTAGGCTCTATCCCTACTATCACGTTCTCTTTGCCATTTGCTTTCATTATCTTATTTGCCCAATCCAAAAATTTTTCCATACCTTCTTTTCTATTCTCAAACTCTATTCTCTTGCCAAGCTCCACTCCTCTAAAATCAAATGCTCTGCCAACATGCCTTTCCTTTGCTATGTCTACTCCTACAACTAAAGTTTTCTCTGTCACTTGTAATATCTTCTCATTTTGTGTATACTTCAAAGAGGGTACCTCCTTTGTTGTGTTTTGTCGTAAGTTGTACAACTTACATTCTGTATTTTACCAGGAGGTACCTTATCTTTTCAAATCTCATTTCACTTCATTTTCACTCATTTTCGTTCATTACAGGAATGCTCGTTTAGTACCCATAAAAAGAGGTTAATGGCTTTGTAACTTTGCAGATTGCTATATTTACTAATATTCTCCTTGGCATTTTCACCTCAATTTTACTTTATTAATTTTCATCCTGTCAAACTCGTTTTTTTTTTTTTTTTAGTTAATTTTATGCAATTTTTAGCTATCAGCTCTCTCTTTCTTTAAATATCTCTAAATTTCTTAAATTTTCTCATGTCTTTTCGCAAACAAAAAGCTGCCCCTTTCTCTGGAGGCAGCTTTCAAATTTTTTTTCAAAGTTCCTTTCATATTATATCCCTTTTTATTCTCATCAAAGTATTGTACAAAAATGGAAGCAGAAAAAATGCAAGCGGAAGATTCCTTCATATTTGGCATTTTCATGCCAAATCTTGTATAATAATCATAAAAATCATTTTTATTTAAACTTTCTAAAAAGCCTGTATCATTTTTCTGATATTCTGTTTGTGAATAGGGTATCCCTTTATAAGTTTTTCCTTTAGCGAAAATAAAGTTTCCTCTCCAACCTACTAAATCTTTTTTAGGTGTCCAACTTATTTCTACCATCTTTTTAGCTTTATTGACTATATCTTCTCTAGAATTTAGATGACAATGTTCCAGCCTTGGAGTCATTACTTTATAATTTTAGTATTCTACTACTTACATCATTACTATTATTAACATTTACTATTATCTCTTTTGTATAGTTTGCGAATGATACTCTCACAATTGTTTGACCTTTATTTATCGCTAAAATTCTTCCTTGATAAGTAATAGCAATGTCATTGTTTTTACTTTCCCATTTTGCAACATTACTAACATTTTTCAAAGTTCCATCTTTGCATTTGATTATTGCATCAACAAATACAGACTCTCCAGTGTTATCAATGTTTACCACTTCAGTGGACAAGATTAGATCCTCAATTTTATTACTTAAACTTTTTTCTAACCTTAAAACATATTCTTCATCGTATTCTGGTTCCATACATACTAATACTTTTTCCTAATTCCTTTGAAAAATTGCTTGAAACGTTTTCTCTCGTAGACAACTATTTTTCATCCTGTTCCATTAAAATAAAGCACCTATTAAGCGAACACATGACACTCGGCTAACAAATACCTTATAACCCTTCCTTGTCGGAAATTTCTCCATTCAGTCGCTCCAATATATATTAGTTATGCGCAGCCTCCTTCGGTATGGCTCTGGAAGTTCTAAAACTGCTATCGCATCTTCGAATCCTTCTTCTAAAACTTCCATTGCTTTTGGGGCTTTATTTCTGTACTCTTCCAACACTTGATTTAACAACACTCTTGCTGTCTTTGCATCCGGATTTTCTTTTCCTTTTGACAGCACCTTTAATTTTTTAGTAAAAAACTTTGTTATTTTATATCATCAATTTATACTCTTTTATTCCACTATCACTTCTAATCTGAATAGAATTATCAGTAAACGTAATTGCTCCAGTTTCTTTGTCCCATTTTACTCTTTTATTAATTACAATCTTTTCATCTTTAACTTTGCCTATATTAAGCTTCACTTCATCTTCAGCATTTACATCTTTCGTATAGAATGCAATATCATTATTTTCAGAAATATAAGGACCTTTGAGGATACTTTCACTATCAGACGTTTCAAAAATGACTTGGTCATTTTTATAAATCTTTTCTCTGCCTTTCAGATTTGAAAAGTGTGGTTGTGGTAAAGCATAATAAATATTTTCTTTCCGACTATCCCAAACAAATCCTATCCCATAATACTCTTTTACTTTTTGTAATTTGTTTGCATCAAGCAAGCAATAAACATCCAAGCTTGGGTTAACATGAGCGTAAAATCCAATCATACTATTGTTGAGCCATTCTAAATCATTTACAGATGAAAAAGTAATATTTTTCTAAACGAATTTTCTTTATTTCTTTTGTTTTTAGTTTTAAAATACCTATACTTTCACTGTTCATGTCAGAGATATAAATAGGCAACTCTTGTTTTATCTGGCGATAATACTGGAAAAGATTTTTTGTCACTGTCAGTTGTCATTTTCTCATCGTTAAAATAAATCTGATTGTCTTGAATTGTTATACTTCCTTCCTGCGGAAACATACCTTTGACGTATTTTTCTCCTTCCTTAAATTCATTAAGAAAATCTCCCTTGACTAAAATACCTATTGCAGTCGCAAGCAAAAGACCCACTGATGTAACTAAAATAATTGCTTTACTTTTCATAAAATTCTCTCCTTTCATTATGCTATTTATTGAACAACATTACCTAAATATTTAACTTTTTGGTAAGTATTATTCCAAGGCGTATTCAAAGCAGAACTTTTACCTACTCCTGTAAATACATCTATATGATAACCTACTATAGCTCCTCCTGAATCTTCTGCAATTCTTATTCCAACTCCTCCTGCTATATCAACTTTACCTCTTAACCAATTTGAGCCGTTAAAATAGCGAGGAATATATTTATTATCCACTGCTATTGTTCTACCTGCAACAGGTGTAGTTCCAGAAGCAGTAATGGGATTCCCATACTCAAATCTATTATTACCTATATATCTTACGTATCTGTTCGTATGGGTATATCCACTCCCATTTAACTTAACAGCTTGTACAAAAGCTGATTTGTATAGTCCATCAATACCTGGCATAGGTGTGTCATAACTACCTGTATAGTCTTTCTCATCTGCAATGTAATAATAAGTAAGTTTAAATGGAGATTCATAATATGCACTTACTTCCGGAGAAATTATTACAGTAGCACTTCCACTTAAAGGTTCTCCATCTTTTATTCTTGCAGCAATTTGAAAACTGTTATTACCTCTAACCTCAAAATTACATATACTATACCATTACTATTAGTTAACCCACTGCTAGTTAAACATTTTGCTACCGAGGAATTAGAACTAAATAAAATTGTTCTTCCCATTCTTCGAGAATCCGTAGGGCTGATGATAGACGCTCGAATTTTTACTCTATATAAAACCTTGCCCTGGTCTACAAGATCTCCGCCTGAAGATGATTGAGATGGTATAACCTCTGAAT
>Ga0073360_129_pt1 | contig 30121 bp, 38 predicted proteins | sample YelNatPosite1Avi_FD_63906 | JGI IMG/M metagenome (GOLD analysis project Ga0073360, IMG submission 63906) | Hot spring thermophilic microbial communities from Obsidian Pool, Yellowstone National Park, USA - site 1 Avi (version 2) (version 2) | ecosystem: Environmental > Aquatic > Thermal springs >... | reverse complement strand
CTGTTATCTCAGGTCCAGCTGCATCCGCTCAAGGTGGATTTGTTCTATCAAATTCTGTGAAAAATGCAATCATAATTGACATTGGTGGAACAACAACTGACATTGCGTTCTTGTCAAACGGCAATCTTGTTCTTGAACTATATGGAGCAAAAATCGGAAAGTATCCTACACTAGTAAGAGCAATATATTCACGATCTGTAGGGCTGGGGGCAGAAAGTATTGTTAAAATAGTAGATGATACAATTAAGATAGGACCTAAAACAAAAAGATGGTATGAACAGGACAAAAATGAGTTTGCTACTTTGCATGATGTTCTTCAATTTTCAAGTTCATACCGTGAAAATCCTGTAAATGCTCGTTTAAAGTCTTTATCTTCTCAGCTGAATATGAGCCAAGAAGACTTTTGTAAATTGGTGATAAGCAGGGCAGTTTCGATGATAGAAGAAAAAATCAAAGAGGGAATTGAGTACATTAATAATCTTCCAGTTTATACTATAAATAAACTCTTGTACGGAGAGAAATTCGCACCTCAGAAGATAATTCTAATTGGTGGACCGGCAGAACTTTTAAAACCTTATTTAGAGAACGAGCTTAAAATAAAAGTTGAAGTCCCAAAACATTACATGGTTGCAAACGCAATTGGTTGTGCGATTGGCTCAATCTCAAAAGAGTACAACTTAGTTGCAGACACTATCCAGGGCAAGATGGTAATCCCAGAGCTAAATATATATCAAAGTATTCCTGCAGATTTTACTATTGACCAGGCAAAGAAGGTTTTAATTGAAAAGGTCTTAGAGTGCAGAGAAGCTAAAAATCAAGACGATGTAGAGATTGTGGATGAAAGTTCTTTTAACATGATAAGAAGTTTTAGATTCTGCGGAAGAATGATTAGAATTAAAGCCCAGTTAAAACCAAAGCTTTTAAATTTGAGAGATTGATTTTTTGGGGAGTGAAACAAGATGTTAAAAGCAAAAAATAGTTTAGGGCTCATACTATTTCCTGCCTTTGACTGGAGAATTTCTCCAACGCATCCTGAAAGAGAAGAAAGACTTTTGTATACAATTGACCAGATAGAAGAAGAGGGGCTTTTTGACTATGAAAATGTAGAAATTTTCAATCCCGAAATAATTGAGTCAAAATATATAGAGATGACTCATTTTTGCATCCCCGACATTTCTTCAATTGTTACCGTATCTCACAAGATAGCTGCAGGCTCAGCAATAACTATTGCTAAAAAGGTTCTGTCAAAAGAAGTAGAAAAAGGATTTGCTCTCATTCGACCACCCGGTCATCATGCACACAGAATAACATATGGCGACAGAGGATTTTGTATTATAAACAATGAGGCGATAATGGTGGAATATCTAAGAAAAGAATATAAAATTAAAAAGATAGCAATAATAGACACTGACTGTCATCACGGTGATGGAACGCAGGATATCTTTTGGAACGACAAAGATGTCTTGTTTATTTCTCTGCACCAAGATGGCACAACCCTATATCCCGGCACGGGTTTTACTGACGAAATTGGTGGACCGTCGGCAATTGGTTATACTTTAAATCTCCCCTTGCCACCCTATACATCTGATGAAGGATTTTTGTACTGCTTAGACAATCTTATCATTCCTGTTTTAGAAGAATTCAAACCTGACATCATAATAAACTCCGCAGGGCAGGACAACCATTATTCTGACCCGCTGACAAACATGAACTTTTCTGCTCAGGGATACGCAAAACTTACAGAAAAGCTAAGTCCAGATATTTCTGTTTTAGAAGGCGGGTATTCTATTGAAAGTGCTCTTCCTTACGTCAATTTGGGTATAATATTTGCACTTGCGGGTATTGATTATTCGAACATAAAAGAACCTGATTACAATCCTGAAAGACTTAAACAGTCTCAAAGAACAACTGATTACATCAAACGGCTTTGTGAACATGTATACAGTATATGGAAATCAAAAGAAGAAAGAGAATACAAAATCAAAACGGCAAATCAAGATTATTTCGTCAGAAAAAAATCTATTTATTATGACACAATGGGATTCAGAGAAAATCAGCTTGAAAAAATAAAGAACTGCAAAAAATGCTCAGGTCTAATATTAATAGACTCCCTTTGTTTGGGATACAGGGTTTTAGCCATAGTAATTCCACACGATGCATGTAATGACTGCCAAAAGGAGGGTCACAAGCTCTTTGAAAATACTGCGGTTGGAGACTATTCTCATATACTTTTGCAGGATAAAAAGAGTTTTGAGTTTTTTAGAAAAACATCATAAAACTTCTTTGGTTTGTTTTATTTTAAAAGGTATTTCTCTTTTAATTTCTCACCATTTATGAGCACCAAGCTGCCCTGCTTGAATTTTAGTTTTTTGGCTAAGTATTCACATTTAATCTTCAAAAGATAAAAAACATTTTCTTGAACATCTTCAAAGTCATCCACAGTCTCAAAGTTTGCCTGCCCTTTTGAAATAATCACATCAGCAGTAGATATAAGATTTTTAACCTGCTCAGAGATAAAATCTTTGGAGACTCCTAAAAGCGCTGCTCCGCTCTCAATCACATTTGCTATTTTACTCATTGAAACTTCTTCTGCATCTTCCTTAGTTGCATCGTTGAGGACAGGCCCTGACTTTACAATGTAATAAACATTTTTTCCTATTTCATTTAGAATCTCTACCAATATCTTATCAAATACAATCTCACCTGCATTATCACCGATAATAACTACATTCTTCCCTCTTTCAATTTTTTCCTTCAAAAGAGGATAATCATCTATCCAAAATCCAAAATCAAATGCATGCTCAAGTTCTTTATCAATATTAAAGTCTCTTTGAATCCCTAAATCAATCACATTTCCTGCAACAGAAGCTTTTAAAGCTTCATATAGAGCATCAGATGCTCTTGAAACCTTCTCTTTGAGTTTTGGATACAGTTCAAGCGCCAACTTATTCGAGGATTTTTTTGCTTCATAGTATGGATCTGAGTTATTAATAAACTCATATGTTTTAAGTAGAACAAGTGAAGAATTATACGCTGGTGATGCAGAAGGATCTAAAGTTTTTATATAATCCATAAGATTATATAATATTTCAATCTTTTTTTCATCGGGAACTTTTATCATCTCCATGCATGAAACTGCCTGTTTTAGATAGCAGTGAATGCAGTCAACAAGACTTTTCAACTTTTAATTCACTCCTTTTGAAATTAAATTTTTCAGCCAAACTACTGCTACTAAATAAAGTATTAATAACTCTTGATTTATTGTCAAGAAGAATATTATAATTGTATATGTCTAAATGAGCTCCATTAGCTCAGTGGCAGAGCAGTCGATTCGTAATCGACCGGTCGGGGGTTCGAATCCCCCATGGAGCTCCAGTAACATTAGAAAAATCAAGGTTTTTAGTTTTGTAGTGTATCATAAAATTTCATAATTTTTTGTGTCATGGATTAGCAAAAGATTTGCAAATCTCAAATAATAAGAAAAGGCTGAGCGACGACTCAGCCTTTTTGTTTTGTCCAGAGCAAAAGAAATTATAGCGTCCTGAGTCCTATCCTCTTAGAGAGGACGCACCTCACACTCGGTGAGGGTTTCGGATATCAGTGACGCTATATGATAAACAATGTTACATTATAAAGTCAGAAATTTACAAGGACATATCGGCCATTCATATAGCTTTTATTATTATATCATATTCTCACTTGCACAACAACAAAAAATCGGGGCACGACGCCCCGCTGGTCATTGCTGCTTTGTATTGCTTGCATTGCTCTTTAGCACTTTGTTCATTTCGTGCACTGCTGCTTCTATCAGCATCTCAGCTGTTTTCTCATCAACACCAAGATACTCTGTGATAAACTTTATAGCTTCTTGCTTCTTTTTCTCACCTGTGCCACTGCCGTAAAGTTGCTCCATAGCCTTGACAACATCTTGCGCAAAAGTAGCTAATTTTAAATAGTTTTCATTGCCAATTTTAGCTTTCAACAAGTCTATTTTCTTTCTTACAAACATCACTAAGTAAGTCCCTAACACAACAACAATAGCTTGAATGAGATAGATAAAAGCTTGCATTATAGCCTCTCTCATTATTTAGCATCCCCTTTCAATTGTTCTTTGAACCACTGCCACTTTGCCCAGTTGTTTGCTGACATTGAAGCAGGACAAAGTTTTCTACTTGCATCGTAGTGTCGCACAACTCTTTCAAGTGGAATGTTATATTTTTTCATCAAATATTTTGTCAGTTCAATAGCGTTTGCGACTGCTTTCTCATAGTTTCCATCTGCATTGACGCATATTTCAATACCAATACTATTCTGATTTGTAATGCCATATTTGCCATGCCCATCTCCACAATGCCATGAAGCATATTTGTCATCTACAAGCTGCAATATTTTTTTATCATCAACAAAATAGTGAGCCGAAGTTCCTCTATCTCCACCATTAAAATATCTGTAATGAGCTTCTGCATCTGCACCTTTTGCTTTATTCCCTGTGTCATGAATTACAATGTATTCAATCTTATTCCCATTTCTTGAACTGTAGTTGTATTTGATGAGTTTCCTTTCAATAGGCAACATTTAAACCATCTCCTTATTTCAGTATTTTGGCCAATAAAAAAGCAACAGCACCTGTGATAAGTGCTGTTATGATTGTATCCCAATGCATAGCTGGTTTTTTCTCTAATTCCTCTATCTTTGAAGCTATCTTATCAATTGTCTTTTGTATCGTTTCTAATATGTTAAAGATTCTGTCAAACTTTTCCTCTGCTCTTGCGTTTAGCTGTTTGATGTCTGAAATTTCTTTCTTAATTTCTTCAACTTCATTTTCAAGAGCATTAACTCTTCTGTCCAAGTTGTTTATCAAAACGCAGTCCTTGCAGTTTTGTTCCATGTTCTCTATCCCCTTTCAGCTCAGTTTCTCGCTTCCGCCACTCCCCGCAGCCCTGCTGCTCTGCAAAGAAGCAAGCTAAGCGCTGCAGGTCGCAACGATATACATTGTACAGGTCATGCCTGCACCAGCGGCACTGTATGCAAAGTCGCATTGCTTTAACGCTCCAATAAATAATATTAATCCCAGCTCACGGCTATAAAGTTTAGTGTTTGTCCTGTTATGTCGTAATCTCCAACATAAAGAATTGCAAAGCCTTCGTCAAATATTGCAGCTTGTGAGAGAGAGTAATAGTCAGGATTATAAGGATTTGTCCATGTAGTCCCAATATTATACTGAACTACTCCAAATGGACCATTCATATTTCCACCAGCAACGCAAAACCAATATGGATTGTCTTGTATAGTTGCCGTAAAATACGCTCCTGCCAACGTGCCATAGGCAAATACTAACTTTGGACGGAACGTTAACAATCTATAATCAGCCAAATAAAAACCACCATAATTCCCTGTTCCGATTTTTGCAAACGGGATAGTTGTTCCAACATATTTTTTAAGTCCCAGCAGGTCAAAGCCACGCCGCACCGTCGAAGCCTTTGAATTTTTTATTAGCTGAGTCAAACCAAATCTGCCCAGCTACAGGGTTCGACGGTGCGACGCTGCTCACCTCCACAACTAAGCGTTTTGTGCTGTCTGCTCTTGCATTAGCGACAATATCGTTATAATGTTTTCCATCAAGCAAATCCGCATCAAGTCCAGAACCTGCTCCATCATTGTATTCATGCCATATCTTACCACCGTTGTAGTAAACTCCACCAGTATCAGGCAAAGCCAGCTCACACCCACTTGTGTTGTTATATAACGTCATTCTTGCATTGTTGTCGCTCACGATTCTACCAATATAGCCTTTTCTCACGTCGTTAGTATCCCTATAGTCAATAATTGTATCGCCACTGCCTATCATCTTAAGCCACTTTTTCATTTGTATTTCAGCAGCTTTAACTCTCATAACCTCTGTCAAAGTACTGCCATCATTGAAATCTATAACAAAGTCACTTAGCTGTCCTGTTCCTCTGCTTTGTATTCTTATTCCAGCCTGCCTTGTCCCGTAATTCATAGTATAAATGTCTACAAACTCAGGTCCACCGCTACTCGGATCGGTTTGTCTCATCAAGCTAAGTGTAGCTTCTTTGCTCGTTGGTGGAGCTTTAATCTCCAAAATACTGTAATCTCCATCGCCCTTTTGTACCCTGAGTATTCCTGTCGTTTCGCCTTCTATCGTTGTACCTTGTACTGTATAATTTTGGTCTGCTTGCAGTTTTTTAGCACTTGCAACGTTGTATGTGTCAAACTTGTTGTTCACTTCATTAATATTGCCTTCTATCCTATTAAAGTCATCTGCGGATGGTATGTCTCCACCCTTCCAGTTGGTCTTTGGTGTTACCCATGCCATTATTCATTTCACCTCGCTTCATAAGCATAAATTTCGCCTACTCTTCTCCCTGTCATTGTAGCCCGCAAAGCTCCTGAGTATTCTAATTCTTGCTTTATAACCATATATAAACCTCTTACATCCCTGCCGTTGTCTTGATAGTCTGGTATACAAACAACATCTCCTAAAAGCAAAGCAGGATTTCCCCGCCATTCAACCTCAACATCACGTCTCGGGTCTTTGTAGCTTTCCAATAGCTTATTTGCTATTGTCTGAGCCATATCCAAGGTTTGAACAAGCGGATTAGCAGGGAATGAATAACGTACAAGTCCGTTATCTGTTATGCTTGCATCGTCTTTTGCAATTGCTTTTTCCTTGTTCATTACCTTTAAAGGTTGCGCATTGATGACAATTGTTACATTCTCTGTTACCGTTCCATTATTTCTTAATGTTACATCAGCACCCCAAGCGTAATATTTTGCAGCTGTTATAACTGTGTTTGTTGTTCCTTGCAAACTTGCAGTTGCATTTATGCACGGTGTTTGGTTGTAATACACCGTTAAAGTCTTTGTTTCCCCTGCAGCAATGCTAATAGCTTCATTGCTTCTGTAAACCTCTTGGGTTACGTCGGGCCTTAGTGGTTGTGTTTCGACTTCGATATAGTTCGCAATCTGTCCCCAACGAACAGGATTGTCTTTCCTAAAGTAGTCGTCCTGAGTAATGGTGAGGTCTGCCGTTGTCTTATTTGCTAAATATGAAGGCCCCTCCACTCTTATTATACCGTTGCGGTCGCAATAGACTTGCCCAAGACAAGCTTCAGCAATCTTTCTCAACGCTTCACGGTGCGATTGCGACTCAAAATAAGCATAAGGCACAACATAGTTTTGCAACTCTGTATCAACCCAGTATTCATCCTCTTTTAACCCCGCGTCTTGCAATATCATAATTGCTAAGTCATATAAAGTTTTGTTTTGCTGTACAACACTACTACTATATGTGCTTTTTCTTAAAAGCTCTAACCTATCCCGCCCTGTTGTCTGTGCGTATACGCTATCTTCAGGCACTGACCAGTCACCAGACCAGAACACGCCTAACGGTACCCATTCTTCTGTACCATCATCATGCTCAACACCAAGCCAAGCCTTTATGCGCCTGTTCTGTTTCAACAATCTAGCAATAGAACTTTGCGTATTTCCTATACTAAACCGTCCATCGCTGTTGTTAAGTCTAATATCAATCTCATTAGCTGATATATTGCCCACAGGCAGTGAGCCTTGACTAACTTCCCTTTCTTCTAATAGGTGTATCAAAAGTATATCGTCGCCTTCGTAAGTTTCTTGGATTGATGTAAAAAACTCCAGTATTTTTACCTGCCTACCAGCATGGCTCCATTTCTTTATGACTAAATCCATCTTTGTTACTTGCGTAATAGCGCTTGATAAAGTTTTTTGCCATATAACATTATTATTATCTGTAACTGTTTCAGTATATAGAATTGTTCCATTAGCATCATATAGGTTTATATCAAAGTCAACAGGATATTCTTCACGTTTTGAATCGCCTACAACTTTAAGTTGCGTAATGGGACGTTCAAAAAATGTAACCGTCAGCGTCGGATATGGTGCCGTAAAGCTGCCATCAGCACCCGCTAACTGACTACCCCACCAACCCATTTGCTTGGTAGCGGCCTCATCAGGTCCCGGTGCCAATGCCCAGTCCTCACCAAGTACCCATGAGCCGTCTAACGCAGCGTATTTTGCAAACGGTTCGATTACTGCGTCGGCTGTTTGGGCTGGGTAGCTTATGTTTGCTTGTTCGGAAGCTTGAACTTGTATAGATTGGTCAATGAACGGGTCTGTGTAGTCGATTTGAACTTTCGCTATTACTCTTCTTTCTGTTGCTTTCATCTGCTCTAAAAATTCTTGCGTCACTGGATACATAGCCATCACCTCTATTGCTCTATAAGAGCTATGCTCACATCTGTATAATACCGGTCGGTATTTATTGGCTGAAACACTGTCATGTTTATATCACCAACGTAGCAAGTAATCGTGGTATTTTCCCCTGTCTGTGGGTCTGGATAGGTAACTTGGTGAAATGTTTTACTGTCTAGCAAATCTAAAATTGTCTTTAACTCAGAACCCTTGATAATGCTCCATTTGCAATCCAATCGTCGCTTTTTAGCTATTATCTCCATCACCATTTTCCCACTAGCTGTCCTCTCAGACTTTGATAAAATAAAACGCCCAACCTTCAAGTCAGTTGGGCTTTTAACTTTAACACCATCTATCATCATCTATTCTCACTTCCTATTCGTTGCTCTTCAAGAATTCTAAACTGTCTTAATTTTTGCTCTAATTTCTTTAAGCCTAAGTCGTCAGCTATTAAGGTACCTACATGCAGATGGATTTCAGTCTTTGGTGTAATAGCTGGTGAGTAGCTTGTCGGTGCATTGCTATAGCTTGTAGGTGTTGTTGCAAAGCTCAGAGTTGGCTGTGCTGTTATTATGTCTTGCAATGTTGTAGCTGCCGTCAATGCAGCGTTGCGGACTTTGTTTATGTTCGTGTATATTCCTTGTGCTAACATATCCATCAAGTTAGGCATCCACTCATCGGCGTATTTGCCCGGACCTTCTCGTGCTGGAGAGTGAAAACCTAAAAAGTCAGCTATTTTATCAGCTGCCCCTTTTGCAGCATTGCCAATGCTGCTGATAGCACTTTGAATACCAGCTGTTATATTGCTGACAAGGTTTCTGCCCCATTCGTAAGCACGATTAAAAATGCTTGAAATGTAGTTCCAAGCTTCCTCAAACGGTCTGATAATAGCGTTATACATTGCATTAAACGAATTCACAAAACCTTGCTTAATGTTATTCCATGCTGTTGATATGAACTTTCCTATATCATTCCAAAGCGCTGTAAGAGTATTCTTTGCGCTTTGTATTGGATTCACTATGAAATTCTTAATCGCATCCCAAACAGTGTTTGCTGTGTTCTTTAGATTATCCCAAGCTGTATTTAGAAATGTCGCTATTGCGTTCCAAGTTGTTGTGAATATGCCTTTTATCATATTCCAAATCGTTAAGAACACGTTTTTAATCGCATTCCATACGGTGAGTGTTGTCGCTTTAAAAGCTTCCCAAGCAGTAGTTAAAAATGCAACTATTGCCTGCCATGTCGTTGTAATTATGCTCTTAATTAAGTTCCAAACGGTCAAAAAGATATTCTTAATCGCATTCCAGACTGTTTGCACTGTCGTTGTAAAGGTTGTCCATGAAGTTACTAAAAATGTTTGAATTCCTGTCCAAACGGTTGTTATTGTCGTTTTTATACCATTCCAAACTGTGTCAAACACTAGCTTAATTCCATTCCATACAGTTTGCGTCGTTCCCAAGAACAGTTGCCACCATGCAGTTAAGTTGTTAGCTATAGCCTGCCATACTGTCGCAATCACATTGCGTATAGCGTTCCAAACAGTTGTAATGTGATTCAGTATTGCATTCCAAATATTGACCGCTGCCTGCCTTACTCCTTCCCAATCCCCCTTCAAAAACGCACTTATCATGTTCCAAATGTTAACCGCTACTGTATAAATTGTCTGCCATGTGCTCTGAAATATAGTAACAATTGCATTCCATATGCTTTGTGCAATGCTAACCCAACCTTGCCACAACGTTCTTAGATAATTGCCCAAGGCATCCCAAAACTGTGGTGCTGCTGCGTATATCCGTTGCCACACACTCATGAAAAAGTTTGCTATGCTATCCCAAATCGTTTCTGCTATGCTCTTAATGCTGTTCCATGTATTTGAGAAAAACGTCGACAAACTATTCCAAACCGTCTCAGCTTTGCTTTTGATTGTATCCCAAAATGAGCTAATTTTATCTGCAATACCACTAAACATATCTCCAATTCCTGTTGACAAGCCACCACCTAAATCTATGTTGCCCAAGTCATTTAGCTCTGGCATTTCAATATTATTAGCTACATCTTTGCTTGCATCAGCTGTATCCTGCATGATTTGGTGTACTTCGTCAAAGCTCTGTATATTGTCGTTTGCCTCTTTTGCTGCTTTCTTTGTTGCATCTGCTTGTTCATTTAATCCTTGTGCAGCGTCTTGCGCTGCTTGTGCTACCTGATTCTGATTAGCAACTAATTGCTGTGCTGCTTTTATATAGCTGTTGTCGCTAAACGCAGCGCTTCTTTGTGCCATTATCTGCTTTTCCTTTGCGATGTATCCAGCAAGAGCTTTTTGCATGTTAGAAAAAGCATTGCCCAGAATCGGTATCCAACCAAGTACAAACTTAAATGCTGTTACAATGCCACATGCAGCTGTGAGAATTCCTACTTTCAGCGCTCCCCAAGCTTGCAATCCATAATATCGTACCTTGTCCCAATTCTTATAGAGTAATGTGCCAGCTACAACAAGCCCTCCTATTACTGCTACTATAACTTTGCCTTGCGGTGGTAATGCAGCAAATAAAGTTTTTAGTGCTGAAAAACCTTTCCCTAACAACGACAAACCTTGTCTAATCAACACAATTGCTTCCATTAGTTTGCCCAAAGCTAACACGACAGGTCCTATCAACGCTATGATAGAACCAAGACCCACAAAAAACTTTTGCCAAGCTGGGTCAAGGTTTTGGAACCAAGCAATTAAACTATTCAATGCTTTTGTAACAGCTGTTACGGCAGGAATGAAAATCTTCCCCAACGTTACTGCTAATTCCTGTAGCCTGCTCTTTAAAATTCGTAGCTGATTTGTCGGACTTTCAATTGTTCTTGCTAAGTCGCCCTGTGCATTCTTTGTTTGTTCTAATATAGCCATATAGCGCAGTAAAACTTTTTGCTGTTGCGTTAATTCTTGCCCTTCTTTTGCTATCCCCTTTCGTAATGCTAACTGCTGAATTGTCATATCATCAACAAGAATACCTAAACGACGCAAAGGCTCAATTTCACCCATTATGCCTGCTGTGAGTTTCTCAAACGCATCTGCAACATCGAGATTATAGAAAGATGCCATATCATAAGCTAATTGCGTCAAACTCGTTGCCATCTTGTATGCGTTCTTTTCACCTAAGCCCATAGCAGTGAACATCTGATAGTACATACCGACATTTTTCATGAGCTCGTATTTATTTAAACCCAAAGCATCGCTGAGTCTATTTGCCCAATCCTCAGCAGCTTTTGCCATGTTACCCATCGCAACTCTGAAAAGATTCTCAGTCTCTATAGCGTCCATTGCAAACTTTGTTGCAACACCTGATGCGAGAGTAAACGGTGCAGTAACTCCTATCATTAATGACTTGCCAACGTCTGCAAGCCTTGCACCGACTGTACGTATTCCTTCATAGCGCTTCTCTAAATCTTCAAGATTTTGCTTTACTTTTCGCATATTCTTTTCAAACTCGTCAATACTTGCACTAATGCGCACAAAGATATTACCTATTTCAGCCAATGCTATTCACCTCTACTCTGCAAAACGCTTCAAAAGCTCCTGCCACTCCTTGTCCTTGTCCACTATTTGCTTAACCTTGTACTCTTTTTGTTTGCCCAAGAGTTTAGCTGGTGATACAGGCTTCTTTAGTCTTCCTGTGTAACTGATTATGTGCGCTACTGCCCACGCTAACATCTGAAGTTGTTCTTCTTTTTCAAACCTCTTTGCTTCAGCAATCAAGCTAATTTCAAAAGGTGTTAGTTCCCAAAACTCGTTAATCGAAATGCCAAGCTTTAAGCATTGCAGGAGATAGTCCTGCCAATTAATTGGACTATCCCCTGCTTTATTTAGTTTTTTTGTTTTGTTGTTCCCTTCTCTTGTGTGCCGAATGCAATTTCAAAAGCTTTTGCCACGGCTTCACTTGCTTTCATTATGCCTATCTCGTCTATTATCTCATCTGTTTGTTCAAGGGTTAAATCAGGAAATTGATGTAGCAACCCTATTCTGAATATCTGTGTAAGCTCATTTATTCCAACGTCGCCCTGCATCTTTTCACCAAGCTTCATTATCGACATGCCAAATTCCTGTTCAAGTATTCTCAAAGCTCTGTTGTTGTATTTAAGCGTGTAAACCTTATCGCCCGCTTTAATGTCGTATTGTGCTATCATGCATTAAAACCCCTTTCATTCATTTATGCTCCTGTTGTTTTTGTAAGAGGTCCTGTTCCTTGCAAGGTTACAGAATATGTCGCAGCGTCGTCATATGGTGCTTCGATTGGGAAATCTGTTATATATGCCTTGCCAGTGTATTTTGTGCCACCCGGAGTAATAAGCTGTACCTGAACGATTTCACTATTCATATATGCTTGCTCAAGTCTTGAATAAGCTGTGTCGCTTTCTATCAATAAACCCTCAGCCTCAATGCTCCAATTTTTTATCGTCGGTATTCCTTCGTACCAGCCGTTGCTATCTTTGCTTGTTACATCTACCTCGTCAACTTCCCTGTTTAATGTAGCTCCTCTTTGTCCTGCTACTGTCGTCCACGAAGGTGTTGCTTCAGTCCCTGTGTTCACCTGAATCAAGAAGTCAACACCTGTTACAGCTGCCATCTGAAATCACCCTCCTATTTTTCTATTGTTCTTGAATTTTGAACCTAAATCTTATAACCCCGTGTCTATAGCCTTCGGGGTCTCTTAAGGTTTCAACCATATCAAGCATCGCCACCACAACATAAAAGCCCTCGACCTGCAACGGTGCTGAGGTCAGGGCTTGTATGACCTTGTCGATTATTTCTTTTGCTTCTTTCATACCGTTATAAGTGCTCCAAACATGCAATGTATGAGTTATCTCTTGTCCTGCTTCAAGCTTTGTACTCCAGTCTCTTGCCGTATCCTCGCCAAGCGTCACATATGGCATTGAAGCACCAGCTGGAACTTCGTCATACACAGAACAAGGCAAACTTGCTTTTAGCCTCTCATATATAGCTTTTTGCAATAACAATAACGGCGACTTCATTCTGTCGCCTCCTTAATCGCTTTCTCAATCCCTTCCATAAGTCTTGGCTTTTCTTCTTCATATGCTGGGAACAAATAAGGCTGTGCTCGCATTTTGCGAGTCCCAAACTCAACATATTGGGCATAAGGCATATGCGGACCTATCTGTGCTGACATATCACCGTAAAAGTCAACAGTGATGGAGTTTCGCAAAGCTCCAGTGTCTACTGGGCAGCGTCGCTTTGCTTCTCGCTGTATATTCAGCGCTGACTCGCTTATTTGCTTTGCGACTTTTTTTTTTCGCTTTCTCGTTGATTTTGAGTATCTTGTCAACTGTCTCTTGCACTCCTTTTACTTCGACTTTTACTTTCATGACACCACCTCGCTACATAGAAGCTCCAACCATTGACGACGTTCTTCTACGTCAATAATTGCCTCTATTTCGAATATTCTATCTTTGTACACTATGCGCATTTGTGTTTTTATTCCTGCACGATAACGTATTGTTACCTTGTGCGTTAGCTCAGACTGCACTTGCTGTGCTGTATAACGTTCACTTCCTCGCAATGGTGCAATCGCTGCCCAAACAGTTGCTATATTCTGCCATGTTTCTACTGTGCCTCCATAACCGTCGTCAACTTTTATGAGTTCTTGTATCGTTATCCTGTGTCTCAACTTGCCAATCATAGCATCATCACCCTGTAAGGCTGCAACAACGAAGCAACAGCGTAGGGAATATCTTTCCTCGCTTGTATCTCATAGTTTGCTGCTGGAGCTTCTCCTTGCCTGCTCTCATATAAATGTGCAACAAGCATTAGAATTGCTTGCCTAATTGCTTGTGGCACGCTGTCTGGCGTGTCTCCATAGCCTGCTTTGTATCGGACAACTAATCCATCATACTCGGTCGATACTGCAGCTATCTTAAGATAAAGAGCGTCATTTCCTGCAAGTTTGTAAACGTCGCTTGGTAGCGTCTCACCATCAAGCACAACGCTAATTATCTCCTGCACAGGTGGTCTTGGCAGAATGATAGCTTGTTTATTGTCGCTTATTCCAAGTTCCCAAACCTGCGTTATAAAGCTCCTTCTTGTGTATTCCTCGCATTTCTGCCGTGCTGCAACGATGAGATTGCTTATCAGCATATCATCATCTGTTCCGTCTACCTTTAGATGTAACTTTGCCATCTCCAACGTCACTGGTTCTATTGCTGGTGGTGTTATCAATTTCAGATACATAATCTTTCACCTCGCTTGGTCCATCGAGGCTTTTGTCCTCAACAGCAATACCTGCTCTTATCCATGCTCTTGCTAATTCCTCATCAACATTAATAACAGAGCCGGGGACAAACCCCCGGCTCGCTGTTGCAATGCTTCTTAAAATCCTAACTCTCATTGACCATCACCTTAGTTAGCTGGTACTTGGAGTACCCTTAATGCATTAGGTCTTACGACTCCACCGCCAACTCTGTAGTGTACCTTGAAGCCTATTAATCCCTGTTCTGCATAAAGCTCTGTCAATCTTTGCACTGTCATGCCCAGTCTATCGAGTATCCTGTATCCGCTTCTTATATCGCCGAATATCGCAACTTTAGCAGCAGTGCCAGCAGCGGGTATTACTGGTATATCGTCCTGATTGTATACAGGATAACCCGCAAATGTGGATGGTGCTCCTGCCTGTAATGATGGCTGCCACAAGTACTGTCCGTTGCTGTCCTTCAAGAGTCTCAAAGCCAATTCAGTTTTGCTGTTTACAATCAGGACGCCATTCTTCCTGTACTGAGAAGGCACTTCATAGATGAGTTTCAAAATATCATCTGCGGTAATAGCAGCTGGTTGCCCTGCATTGACAACTTCAACATCTGTGCTATTCAAGATACCTTCAGGTTGTTTATTAGCATGTCCTGTACCTGTAATGAATGCTTTATCCTCTGCTTCTGCTATCGCTCTTGAGAAGGAATCAACAATGATAGCCTCAAGTGCAACGTCAGTATCCATAAGCTCGTCTTCACCAATCTTGGTTAAACCGTACAAATCCTCAACATACTGGTATTCCTCAGACGGTGTAGGTGTGCTTTCAGCAATAGCTGTTCCTGTTTCAAGTTTGCCCCAGCCGACAGTTACTTCTGTTAAGCTTCTTCTTCTAATCCTGTCAGTTCTGATTTGCCTTACAGTTGCTAAGCTACGGATAATCGTGATTTTGGGCAGTTCCCTGTAGATTTCTGCTTCTAACTCTTCCGGAATAAGTATTTGTCCTGTTGCGTCGGATACTAAAGCCTTTCTCTCTTCAGGGAGTAATGCAGAAATACTCTCACGCATAAACTTGAAAAATGCTGCTTTCTTTCCGCTTGGTTGTACAACATCTTTGACATCGACGGGTGGTCTCTTGAGCATTGTCTCAAGCTGTGCAATCCTCTCATTTATTTTTGCCTCGAATTCCTCGAATTCGGCTTTTGTGTAGAATCCTTTTTCTTTTGCTTCAAACTTGTCTCTCAGCTCTTTGATAAGTTTGTGCAATTCTAAAATCTTTTCATCCATTTAAAACACCTCCAACAGTTTTTTTAGTTCTTGAATTGATTTATCTAATAGCTCTTGTGAATTACCATCGCCCTGAGTGGAATTATCCGGCTCAGCAGCTGCAAGGAGTGCCTGTAATGCCTGAATAGCTTGTTCCACAAGAGCTCTATTAGCAGCCGATAAAACACGGCCAGCTTTTATCTCATGAGTAGCTCCTATAACAGCATATAAAAGCATATTAAGATCGCTGCTTTTTTCAGCCCATGGTGGTTCTCTATTAAGTTTCTTGTAGTACTTTTCAAGATGTCGCTTAATAGCCGGTATGTCGCTCTCTGGTATGTTCACTCCGCCTCTTGCACCTTGGACTGCAGCAGCAGCTGCAAAGATAGCCCGTGGTACTGCCATGAGTCTACCATCAATCACGTCAGCGATTGGCAGTTTATAAGCCCCAAAGTTTTCTTTGTTCTCCTCGTCATACCACAAGAAAGCTTTTCGATATTTACTCCAGTCGATTTTGTCTTTGTCACCACTCCCGTCGCTGCTTGCCCATTTAGCTATCCTTGCTCTTGCTACATCCGCATCCCAAGACCTATCTTCACTTGCAAGCGGTAAGTCTTGGAACGGCACAACCGCCTTGACTTCTGCAACCTGTGCAAGCGGGTTCATCGGGAAGGTCACTAAGCTCCATTCCCAAAGCCTTATTTCTTTCAAAATGCGCTTTGTGCCTTCCCAAACTTCCTTGACTGCATCATAGCCGATAGAAAGTCCTTTAAGAGCTCCCTGCTTCAAAAGTGCGTAAGCTTCTCTACCTCTTGTTGTCTCAAGGTTTAGCTGCCCTTTAACTCTCAAGCCTTTGCCATCCTCATAAGCTTCTAAAGTTACCCCGATGGGTTCTCTCGGGTCATGCTGCCACAAAATTGGCATTCTCGGGTTTTCCTGCAGCGTTTTTTTAAACGCTCCGGGTTCTATCACATCTCCACCCAAATCTACATTGCCAAATACGGCAGCATAACCCTCAAAAATGCCCTGTTCGTCTATGGATTTCATATCAAACTTAAAGCCCTTTTGTTCCATCATCTCACCTCCTTTACTCCACAACTCTATAACCAACAGAACACCTGCACAGTGGGTGTGCAGGTGGGACTAACGTTGTCATTGATGACTTCATGCCAGTTACAAACGTCTCTTCAAAGCCTATAACCTGACCATCGAGCGGCCCACAAAACTCGCACACACGTTCATCATCTGCCGTCAGCCACTCTTTTAGCACTTTGCCTTGAATTATTCCTTGCTCTTGAGCCTGTCTTATCGCTTCATATTGCCCATGATTATACGCAAGAGCAAGCTCTGTCCTTGCTATCCTTTCTGCTCTGAATCTGTGTAGCTGTGTAGCATATCGCAAAGTTTGTTTTTCCACTTGCTGCATACTTACTCCTTCAACTATAAGACTGTCTCTGAATCTCTGAACAGCTGTCGCTTGCTTTGGAGTCAAGCCTATGATTGGTCTCAATATCCTGCCCAATTCCTGCGGACTAACCGGTGCCTCGACCGTGTAGTGTCTCAAAACAGCTCTCACCGCTTCAAGCTGTTTTTGCGTCAAATTAACAATCAATTCACCACCTCTTGTTGTAATCCATTGCTCTATATGCTGTCCTGTCGGTGTAAAACTAAAATTTTCACCTGTTTCAAAAACTTCTCTAATGGGAGTTAAAATAAAATTGTGTCCACTGTATAATTAGTATTGAAATAATCATCAAAGGGGGTTATTTAAAATGAATAAAAACGAAATTTACGAAACTGCTAAAAACATGGCTGTAGAGCAAGTATTAAATATGTATTGCTCCAAAGATGATCCTAATCGCCCAGCCCTAAAGCAACTCTTAGAAAACTTGCTTGATTACTTTATGTTATCGGAAAGATCAGTGTACCTTGCTAAAAACGAAAATGACAAAGGCAATGGTTTTTACGATAGAAAACTTGCAACACCTGTTGGCAGTCTTGAAATCTCTGTCCCTCGCACACGTACTGGTAATTTCCGACCTTCTATCCTCCCTGACCGCTACAAAAGAGTTGATAGTTCGTACACTGACCTTCTTATGTCTTTAGTTGTCAATGGTTATTCCGAAAGTTCCCTTGTTCAAACTTTGAAAGCTTTGAATCTTCCATATTCCGAAAATGAAATACTAAAAATCAAAGAAGACCTTAAAAATGAACTTCAGTTATTCAAACAAAGAGAACTACCAACAAGTGCTTTTGCTCTTATCATCGATGGTTATCATTGTGAAGTTAAGGATAATTCTAAGGTTAAACAAGCTACTTGTTATGTTGTCCTCGGCATCGACTTAGAAGGTAAAAAAGATATTTTTGGTATCTACACTTTCTTTGGCAAAGAAAATAAGGCTGATTGGATGAAAGTTTTTGACGATTTAATTACAAGAGGTCTTAAAGAAGTTTTAATTGTCATAAGCGATGACTTTCCTGGTATTATAGATGCTGTCAAACTTGCTTACCCTCTTGCTGACCATCAACTGTGTTTTGTTCATCTCCAACGTAATGTCAGAAAACATATGACAAAAGAGGATGCTTCAGCTTTTAACAAGAGTTTAGACAGACTTAAAATTTCTTCTTCCGATTTTGACGAAGCTGTACTGAAATTTAAAGAACTTTGTGATGGATACCTTTCAAAATATCCTCGATTTATTAAAGCAATATCAGAAAAAGCAGAGTTTTATCTTGCCCATATGAAATACCCTGAGGAATTAAGAAAGCATATCTATACCACAAACGCCGTTGAAAGTGTAAATAGCATGATTGAGAAGATTAGAGTAAATTCAGGTGGATACTTTCAGTCTGTTGAAGTCTTAGAAATTAATATTTACTTACAGCGAGAGAACTTACGCCGTACAAAATGGAAAAATGGAGTTCCCAGCATTAGAAAATGCATTAACAACATAACCCAACTCTACAATTTACGTTATAAATTGGAAACACAAAATTCTTGACAAGTCTCTCTCTAATCCTTTTCTGCACTTCTTTACCACCGCTTTGAATTGCATCCCGCCACTCTTTATCTAGCACATCTGTAACAAAAGTGCTGTAATCCTGTTGCCACTTCAAAAGCCATTCCAATGGCACTTCTTTGTTTAGCACTGCATATTCAAGATCATCGTACTTGATAGCGTCTCTTTCAGCGTTCCATGTTCTCACAAGCCAGCGAACAATTCTTGGTTCTTTTGCATTCAAATAACTTCGCAGCGTTGCTAACATATCCCTTCTCGTTATGTGCTTCATTCTTCAGTCACATCCTCACCGCTTATCGTTGCGAGTGGCACCATGTTGCCGGGTATCATAAGACTGTCTGCACCGGGAATTTCCTCATAGCCTATCAGCAGTCTCGCTTCGTTAGGTGTCAATATCCCAGTTTTGACTGCATCGATAGCACGCTGCCAAACTTCTGCTCTATCCTCTTGTAATGCTTCTATTTCGTCTTTGTCATAATCGATGTAAAGTCTATCATCGCCAAACTTCGGAACCAGCCAGTTATTTAACTCATCACGTATCCAGTCCATAAGAGGCAACACTGTTTCGATGTAAAACGCCTGTCTTGCTTCTTTATAGTTCGAATACGTCTTATTCGTCGTATCCCCGATAAGTTCCGGTGGTACTCCAAAGGCTATTGCAATCTCTCTTGCCGACAGCTTCAATCCTTCAAGCCAGTGCATGTCTGCTGGTGATAAGCCCATCTCCTTCCAATCTAAACCACCTTCTAACAGCAATGGCCTTCCTGCATTCTGACTCCCTGTGTAATGCTCTTGTATCTGCTCTTTCAAGCGTTCAAACTGTTCTTCAGACAATTCACTTTCTGTTACCAAAGCTCCCGGTGGTCTTGCTGAGTTTTGCAGTAAAGCCACGTTCCATGCTCTGCTTTCGTTGTTCTGGTCTATTGAGCGTGCGGCTGCCTCAATTGGACTCATACCATACCAATCATCAAGCGGGTTGAACAGCTTCAAATGCAGTATTTCTTCTGGCTTGAATGTTACTGTAACGCCTCCAACCGTATACTGATATCCAGCAATCGGTTGTTGTGAGTTTCCGGGAATAATCTTCATTCTGTCTGGACGCAACGTATACAACTCTTTGGGTACCCCTCGCTCAGGTCCAACCGCTTCAATGTAGCTATTGTAAATGTCAATATCAAAATGAACAAAAAATCGAAAATAAAAATGTACAAAAAATAAACTTAGCTTTGCTGGTTTGTGTTGCTAAAATATGCTGTTTTTGACTGCAATCTGTATGAAGGTCCTTTTATGAAAATCACGTAAGAATGATGGAGTAGCCTGTCTAAAATTGCATTTGCTATCGTCGCTCCACCAAATATTTCTCCCCACTCTGAAAATACAACATTGGTTGTTATTATTGTGCTGCTCTTCTCATATCTGCTCGATATAAGTTGAAAAAATAAATTTGCTCCATCATTATCTATAGGCAAATAACCTATCTCGTCTATTATTAAAACTCTATATTTTGAAAAATGCTTAAGCCTGTATTCTAATCTGTTCTCCAACAGTGCCTTTTTTAGCTGGGCTATTAATTCTTGAAAATGTATGAAATATGTGGAATACCTCCGTTTTGCACACTCTATTCCTATTGCTGTGGCTAAATGCGTTTTCCCTACTCCGGGTGTCCCTACAAACAGTATATTTTCATTCCCTTCTAAAAATCTTAAACTCATTAAATCCATTATTTGTTGCTTGTTTATACTTGGCTGAAATGAAAAATCAAAATCTTCTATGCCTTTTATAAATGGGAAATTTGCTACCCTCACACATCCTAATATAGCTCTTTCTTCTTTTGCTTTTATCTCTAAGTTACTAAGTTCATACAATGCATCTGTCATACTCTTTTCTCCGCTTGCCACTAGATCTAAGTATTTGTCAAGATTATTCTTTATGTTGTGAAGTCCTAACTCTTCTAAGTTGTTAAGTAGTTTCACATAATTGCTCATTTTTAGATTTTCTCCTTTCTTTAAGTCTTCAACAGATTATCAAATTTCTTGAGGTTCTCCTCACATATCTTATCAAGTTCTTCTTTTTGACCAACTCTTCTTAGCATTAGCTCTTTGTAGTCTTCATCGTGATAATTGATACTTTTTTCATCAATAATATGTATCCTTAACAGGTTTGTGTTATAATATATATAAATTTTGTTTTCCACCTCCTTTACTCTAACTGTCTTTCCTATGTAATCGGGTGGAACAGAGTATTTACTTCCCTTGTAGTAAATCAGAGAGTCCTTTTGGACTTTTACTGATTTGTAGCAATCCAAATAACTCTCTATTAACTTTTTATCTGGCAAGGGTAGTAAATACTCTTTTTCTTTTTGAAACAGAAGAGCAGGTGGGACTTGAGTTGTTTGATTTGGTTGCATATTGACCTTTGCGTTTATCTCTTTTATTATCCTTACTAAATCCTCTTCTGTTTCAAATTCACCCTGATATGGCAGTATCCAATCTATAAACTTGTTTGCTGCTTCAACTTTTCCTTTTGTGTACGAATGTCTGGGTTTGCAAAGCTTTATTTCAAATCCAAAGTCTTTCGCAAAGCTTTTAAATCTTGAATTCACTTTAATTTTTTCACCTGTTATATCAACAACTGCCGCTGCATTGTCAAATAAAATTTCTTTTGGTATTCCCCCTATACTTTTGAATATTTTAATTAGAGTTTCTATTAATTCTTCTTGAGTTTTTGTCCTGTTTATCTCAAAACAGCAGTATCTTGAATAACCTAATTTAAAATCAAGAACATTAATGACAAATTCTTCTCCGCTTTTTGATACAAGCTTTATATTTTCTTTCCAATCAACTTGTGCTTGCTCACCTGGAGCGGTCTCAAATCTTGGATGTCCTTTTACTTTCTTCTCTGGCTTTAATCCTTTTTTCTTAACATACTTATTAAAATTTGAGTATGTTCCTATATTTTCATCTTTTGATTTTAAATATTCATAAACACCCTTGACTGTAACTCCTTTGATAGCAAGCTTTGATTTTATCTCATCATAGTATTTGTCCAATTTACTTGGTTTATTTCTATTCTTAGGTTTTCCTTCATAGCCTTCATAGTATTTCTTCACGGTTCTTCTATCCATCCCATATATTCTTGCAAGTTCTGAAAAGTTAGGTTTCATTTTCATCGCCCTTATCATGTTTAAATGTGCTGTTAGGTTCTTCATTTGATATCCCTCCTCACAATGAGAAAGGATATCATATCAATGTACAATTTTGTACATTCTTATATTCCACTTTCAGTACATTTTTATTTTATCATCAACAGCTATTCCCCGAGAGCATTAAAAAAGCAGTCAGGTTTTCAAAGAACCGACTGCCGCCTTGCCACGGATTGGGACGTCGCAACAGTAATGCTAAAGGGTGGTCTTCTACCTCCTCAACCGCTCGCCTGCCTTTTCTGTATACCAGCCAAGGAATGCCTGCAACTGCCATGGCTATTTGTCTTACGCAGGCGTAAACATAGACGTTGTTCTGATAGCCTTCCTTTGCAAAGTTGGCATAATTTTTTGGTGTCCATTGCGGTTGTCCTAACGTTGTCGCTACGATAGCCTTAAAAGTCTGGCTTTGTTTAGTAAAAAAGTTTTTTATTCTCTCGAACATTTCATCACCGCCTTCACAAAGCTCTAATCCGCACTTCTTTTGTGTCTCTTAACAACTCAGTCCCATATCGCAAAGCTGCCATTGCATGGTCATTAAAATCAACTGGCTCATCAAGCACGTTGCCGTTTTTGTCCTCACGATACTTATATGTCTGTATCTCCTTGATAGTATTTACGCAGCTCGGATGGATATGTATCTTACGTCGTTTGAGCCAGTCTATGCCGAATTTAACGCTGTCCTTGCCTTTTGTGCAAGGTTGTATCCTAAAACCTGCTTTCTTAAACTCATTTATTCTGTCTGGTTCTGCGCTGTCGGCTATGATTAAGTGTCTCTTATCAACTCTGCTTTCACACAGCTTTATAAGCTCTGTGTTCGTTAGATGTCGCTCGTATATCTCATCAAGCACATATATTTCACTGTCCTTCCAGCCAATCTTCAACAGTGCCGACGGGTCATTATATCCAAAGTCCAAGCCATAGTAGATAGCATTGTAGTATCCCTCGTTTAGTGGTATATCCTCGATGACATAGTTTGTGAAGACAAGATTACCAAGGACTCCCCATTCACCAAGCGCGTAGATTTTGTAGTACACCTCGTCCTTGTATTTCAACTCTTCAAGCACTTTTGCATACTCTGGATCAATGAATTTGTTGTCTTTGTAAGTTGTTTTCAATACTGTAGCGTTGTCTTTCTTGTAATCGAAAAACTCCTTTTTAAGCCAGTGTAGCGCCGAAATCGGGTTAAAGGTCAAAATGATTTGTTTGTAATGCTTCGTTGGACCTCTCAGCCTCAAGTCCAACTGCATAAAATCTCTTGGTTCTAATTCGCTCGCTTCTTCAATCCATATTCCTGTTATGTTGGCAATTGACTTAAGCTTTTCAACATCATCCAACCCAGCGAATAGAATTTGATTGCCGTTTATGCAGGTAATTGTCATATCGCTTTTGTTGACTTTGAATAGCGGTGTCAAATTCCACTGCGCTATTATATCTTGGAATAAAGAAAAGACGCTGAATCTCAGCGTCCTTGCGACTTTTCTAACAACCAAAAATCTATGCGGTCGTTCAGTAAGCATTCGTACCAATATCTTTTGTGCTGCAAACACCGATTTACCACTACCAGCACCACCATACAAAACAAGATACCTGCTTTTATCTTTGTAGAGTGAATAATAAACCTCATTTGTGAGCTGTGTTAACGCTGTCAAATCTATCTTAATCATTTCTCATCAGTCGCTAAGTCATCCGGCAGCTTAACGACAATCTCCATGTCAGTTTTAAGATCAATGTCTTGCTTCTCAGCAGGTTTGATGTCTAACCTATCGAGCACATCCTTTATCGCCTGCAATCTTACCATTTCAGAACGCGCTGATAGGAGTTTATCAAGCTCTCTCAACGCCTTGGAGGACATGCTCATGAGCTTGCGTTCTATGTCTCTTTTTATCTCTGCTGTAAAATCGTCTATAGCTTTTTGTAATTCCTCTTTCTTTTTCCAGCGTCGAATAGTTTTATCTGATACGCCTAATTTTTTTGCTATTTCTCCCTGTGTCAGTTTTCCCTCAGCTATTAATTTTGCTGCTTCTAACTGTTTTTTTGTCAAGCCCATAAGCACACCTCCTTTCGGACATTTTCGGGCATCATACACCAAAACAGCCCCTCGCTTTGCAGCAAGGAGCTTTGTTATTGCCTTTTTCGCCCTGCCGCCTGCAGCGTTGCATTGCACCGCAGCGCGCAGGGTAGCATATCAACACACTACTATCATATCATATAAAGCTAAAAAATTTTTCCCGGAATTTTATTCGCAATAGTAGCAAACATAAAGTTAAGAACTCTATTTGCTATTATCTTTATATATATTTTCTGAAAATTCTTTTGATACTTCAGATAGTCTAAAAAGAGCAACAATTATATCATAAAGGGCATATACTGACAAAAATACAAGAGCCATTTCTACTATGTAACAGACTTCCCTTTTACTCATATTAAAAAGTTCAAATTCAATTCGATTTGCCTCTCTAAAAATCATTATTGCCCAGCTTATAACTAATGACAAAAATATAAATATCGTATTGTGTTTCAATTCTTTGAATATATTCACTATATCATTTTCCAGAACATTAATAACATTATTTGCTTTTAATGTTTTATATAAAGATTCCCTTATTTTTTCCACGTTTGAATATAACAGAGCAATTACTGCTATTGATAGGCTAAGAATAATTGTTAAGAAATTTAATATAAAATCATCTTTGATAAAAGCTATGGTTCCATTTTTAAAACCTTCTACATTAGTAACTACAAAATAGCTTATTACTAATGAGAAAACAAAAGGGAACAAAATTCTAATAACACTTTTAACTTTTTTTAAAAAAATAATCTTCTTCATTTTACTCACCTTATATTTATTCCTCATCTTTAATTTTTCGTTCTATCTCATATAAAATATTTTCTTCTCTTTCTATAGAAACTTCAATTTTCTTAGTATCATCGCTACTCGTAAAAACTTTTGCTTTTAAACTTCCTCTTTTCTTAGCCTTAACTTTCCATTGTCCACCTCCCGCAGAAGCATACTTAACTGGATCTTCAAGTTCTTCTTTATTGACTTTTAAATTACCTTCTTCATTTTTAAATTTTATTTCTGTTTCTGTTAAATTATACGCTCTTTTTAAATTTCCCAAAAACTCGTTAGTACTAAATCTTGTTCCAAATAAGTTAGGAGCTTTTAATTTTAAGACTACTTCATAAATTTTTTGAGCTTCATTAATATAATTCCAAAACGAACTCTCATAGCTGACAGGGTCAACCGTAAAACTGTATCCATACATATGTGCTCTTGGAGCAAATATTTCTTCTATTTTTTTTACTGCTTGTTTAGTTTCTCTAAAAACCGAGGTTTTATGTTGGATAAGAATTAATTGCCTTTTTAAATCAAATACTACATACACAAACGGATAATTGGGCTCTAATAAACTTTCAATATCATCTTCTTTAACTTCAAATTTTTGCATATATCTCTCACATGCAAACTTGCAAAGATATAAATTATCCTCATAGCTATGACTTAATAAAAGAATATATTTTCTCTCTCTTGAAATTTTTATGAATTTTTTGTCTATTTCCAATTCTCTAAAAAATTCGTGTATTATTCCAAATTTTTCATTTCCTGTCCCCTCAAAAAATGTTATTTGTGTCGCCACTAAAAAATACCTATACATGTAAAATTCTATATTCTCCATTCTTCTTACTCCTCCAAGAATAGTTTTTAATATAGTTTTTATTCTACTTCAATAGCAAAAATCCTTTTTAATTATCTATTCTTGGAAGACTTAATCGAGCAACATTAAAGGCATTGATTCCTTTAAATCTGAACTAATTTGCTCTGTATTGCTAACATAACAACTAAGCCGACGATTTCCTCTTCCCACCTGTAAAATGTAGACTTTTCAATATGTAGCTCATTCAATATCCGCCAATAAGGTTCTTTCTTATAAAACCTCTTTATCATAAATTGATACTTTGTATGATTTTCCGTTCTCACAATGTCATAAGCATCATCTATAACCCTTAACCATTTTTCATCTTCACCATATTCTTTATCAAATTTCAAGATTGCATTTTCAACAGGATTAGAATAATATCCTTGATTTGTCAATGTGCTAAAGTATGTTTTTCTCGACATAATCATATCTTCTTTTGCTGTTTCAATCTTTTCTTTAATTTCTTTGTAATTGTAGAGATAATACTTGGCACGTTTAGCTATTTCTTTTTGACATTTCAACATTTAGCAAGCCTCCTCTTTAGGCTCGATTCTCACTTCAACATACTCATCTTTGCCTTTCAATCGTTGTATTGATAGAAAATATATCTGCCTATCGTTCTCATAAGCCACTCCTTGCATTCCGTCAAGAATAGATTTAGCAATGTTATCTATGTCAGGAAAGACGTTGTTTTTGACATACACATCTATGTAAACTGCTAATTCGCAAGTAAGAGGCTGTTTAAAAGTCTGCTTTGCACACCATGCTACAAACTCTTCATACTCTTTAGTTCTTTTTGGATTGTAAACAGTGCCGGTTACTCTATTAAATCTTGGCCTGCCTTTAGGTACTGGTCTACCCGGGATTATTACTTTATACATCATCGCAACATCAACCTCTATATTAATTTTGTTGTTTTTCTTCTGCTTCTTTTTTGACTTTCTCAATCAACTTTTCAATAATCTGATGAACATTACATTGTAACCTATACTCACTTTCAAGCTCGCAGTATTCAATGTTACTGAAGCTTTTCTTGTAAATGCAGAATTCGCAGTAATATTTCATCTTTATCACTCCTTATAAATCCAATTTGTTGCAATTATCATTAACACAGCGTCAAGCCATGTCATAGTATCCACGCTCCTTGTTCTTCTTGATTACGCAATCTTTGAGAACATCTAACGATAGAATTGTACCTGTGCATCTTTGCTCCAGTATCCTTATTAGCGTTTCAACCGCATGCAGTAAGTCAAGTGCTTCTATTAATTTCTGAACAGTTGTTTGAGCTTTTTCAACCTCTCTCAGTTCTTCTTTTATTTTCTTGAGCTGTTCAGATGGCTTTATATCCTTGTAGTTTTTGATAGGCGGAAAGTTATAGTACATTGCAAAACACTCCTTTAACTAAGTAAATCTCTGATAATGTTGTCTTTTTCTCTTGCCTTTCTTACTCTTTTAGACTCACCTTGAATCAACACTGGATAGCACATTTCTATCAATCTGTCATAAGTTCGTGTGACTCCATCTTCGCCTGTCAGCTTATTCTTTAATTGTTCCAGCGTGAGGTTAGTAGTAACTATCATAGGTTTGCCATCTCTGTAACGACTATCAATTATTTCATATAGCTTTTCCTTCACCCATCCAGAATCATTCTCAGCACCTAAATCGTCAAGAACCAACAAAGATGCATTTTTGAAAATATTGATTATATCGATCTCACTTTCCTGCCCATATTTGTTGTAAGTCTCTTTTATCTTGTTCAGTAAGCCAATAGTTGACATCGCTATGACAGGTACCTCTCTTTTTAGCAATTCGTTAGCGATGCAAAAAGCTAAATAAGTTTTGCCTGTTCCAGGTGGACCGTAAAAGAGAAAACCCACATTTTTTCTCTTCATCTCATCCCAACGCTGACAATACCTAATCGCCATTTTATATAACTTGCGATTGTCTTCATCAATCCTGAAATTTTCGAAGGTATACTCTTCAAAACGCTTGTCCATTAAAGAATACTGTCTCAATCTTTCAAGTCTTAGTTTTTTCTGCCTGTTTTCATTCTCTTCTTCTTGCTTTCTGTACTCTTCTCTTTTACAAGCACACATTCTTGGAACCACTCGCCGCTGTCCTAAAATCTCTATCTCCATAGTTGTTGCCTCACCACATATTGGACATGTGGCCTTAGATGGTAATTCCAATTTTTTTATACTGTTCATCATTGCCCCAGCTATTTCCTTGAGACTTTCCACTCTTACCACCACCTTTATATAAACTTCTTTTCTTTTCAAACTCTTTAAGTTGTTCCAAAGTTTCTATCCCTTGTTCCTTCCATGCAATAAGCATAGTTTCAACATAACGCAGACTAACCGCATGATTTTGTCTTGCTCTTCTAAATGCTTCTTCAATTAACTCAAAAGAGTAATTTTTTGCAAAATCCTTAAGTGTATCCGCTATGGTTGTGTTAATTGTTCCAAAACCGCTGTTTTCAAATAGATGTACAACCTTTTTAAATTTTTCGTCCGTTTGGAAATTGCTGGGTTCGTCTATATCTACTACTACATCATTATTTTTTTGTTTCTGTTTTAGTTTATATATGTCTGGAGGTTCTACTGGAGGTTTGGATGGAATTTTTCCATCCAAACATTCGTTGGGTGGAATTTTTACAGTCTTTTCTCCAGCCGAAGTTAAATCTATGATTTTATATCTTGTAATCTCACCTTTTTTACTCCCGCTTTTAAAATCTATTAATCCCTTTTGTTTTAATTCATTGCGAGCCCTAATTAATGTTTTCTCATCAATCCCTATAAGTCCACAAATGGACTGATTGGTTCGCTGGAACCACTCTGTCCATCCGCAACTGTTGTTTATCATCAATAAAGTGTGATAAAGCAACTGTGCGGATGCAGACAAGTGATTGCTCTGTAACCAATCGTATAGGGCATTTAACTGTTTTATGTAATTCATATTTTCAGCACCTCATTTTCACGTTTGCGGAGCTTTGCGCCCCGCTGGGCTATTTGATGCGGACAAGGTAAAACTGTATTGTAGCACCTTCTGGCAGTGTGGTTGTGCCCGGTGCTAACCTTGGGCCTATGTATTGCCCGACAACCAGTTCATCACCTTTTAAAAGCTTTACTGTTTCTCTATTTTCTTGAACAGTAATGCCAAGCATATTAGAAAGTATTGCTGCTGTGTCAGGGTGTCCCACTATGCTTTTAAAACCTTTGCTGAGCAGATTTTTGACATCGTTAATTGATAATGGATAAACTATCAATTCAATTCCATCACCAACTTCAAGCATGTTCAAGCTGAAGGCATTAGCAAGATACAACATCGCAATCACTCTCCTTTTTCAAAGAATTTTCAAAGAATCATGCACGGAGAGGCAGCGTCGCCTCTCCGCTGAAACAGTTTTTATTGAGCCTGCCCTTGTTGTAGTCTTTGCTCAATTTTGTTACAAATCTTTTCGTAATCTACTTTTTTAACATCTTTGCTGTGTTCATATCCAAACTGATCGAGTACTTCTTTTACAATTTCATGATTACCTTGTGCCAATGCAAACATTCGCTTTCTTTGAGCTTCTGTAATAATGTCATCCTCTTTTGCAATCTGTTGCTTTTCTTTTGTTATCTCATTGCCTTCAATGTCTATGTCGTCTAAATCTTGTGTGAAAATATCTGATAGACTTCCGACAGTTAATGCCGCATCCACTAAAGCTCTTTTCTTTGCCATCTTTAACACTGTATTGTCTAAAGTGAATGCATCTTGATTCTTGTACCTCTTTTCTTTAGTGCTACAGCTCCCCATACCTTCAGTAATGAGCATGTCATCTTTATAAAGTTTGCATTTTATTAGATAGTAAAAGAATCCTTCTGCCCAATCTTTTCACTGAGTCCTCAATGACAAATTCACTTCTTAGTCCCAAAAGCATGATAATTTTCTCTGCCCCTGCTTTTAACAGACAAGGCTTTTGACTTCCCGGTACTATTCCATAGTCAAAATTTTGCTTTAGACTTTTTTGCACAATTGCTTGAAACTGCTTAATCTTTGTTAGTGTCTGTTGAACAGCTTGAAGCGATACATTATCAATTATTGATGTATTCTGAACTGCCTGTATTTGCATTCTCACTCATTATTCATTCACCTCTATAACTAATTTTTCAGGTTGCTCTTCAATTGTTATGCCTTCCACAACAACACCATCTTCTGTTATTGCCTTGTTACCTTCTACCTTGAGAACTTTTTGAGCTCAGCTTTGTTAACCTCTTCTTTAATTCTGATGTATTCCTGCATATTATTTTGTTTGAGCCAGTTTAGCAAAGCTATATCATCATAATTCCATTTGGGCTGTTGTTTCCGGAAAGTTGCCTTGCCATAGGGTGTTGATAATTTAAACTTAGGATCTTTTTGCCTTTCTGTCGTAAGATATTCAGCTATAAGCATTTCAAAAAAC
>Ga0073360_128_pt1 | contig 30304 bp, 29 predicted proteins | sample YelNatPosite1Avi_FD_63906 | JGI IMG/M metagenome (GOLD analysis project Ga0073360, IMG submission 63906) | Hot spring thermophilic microbial communities from Obsidian Pool, Yellowstone National Park, USA - site 1 Avi (version 2) (version 2) | ecosystem: Environmental > Aquatic > Thermal springs >... | reverse complement strand
GGACTTATGAAGGATGAGGAAATATATAACATCTTTGATACAGGAAAAATCTTAGGTAGACCTCCAAAGGTCATAATTGATGCCTACTCAGGCATTGCTGGAATTGTTATTTGGATAACCAGGTACTTCAAAGATAGCGGCATTGACGTACAGGTTGATAAAAAAGACCCAAGAGTTCAGAAGGTCAAAGAGTGGGTAGACAATCAATATGAAAATGGAAGAAATACATCTATAAGTGATGATGAGTTAAAAGAGGTTGTAAAAGAGGTATTTGGAATATAATTTTATAACAAAAAAGGGCTGAAGGGAAAAGCTCAAAAAAGTTTTTTATCCTTTCAGCCCTTTTAATTTTGTCTTGTGCTGGGGGTAAGCACTGCTTACTTTTGTCCATACTTTGTCATATACCTTTCGTGCGCTCTTTTTACCTCTTCAGGTGGAATTTCTATAGGCTCTCCCATCATCTTTGCAATAAATACAGTTTTTGCTACATCTTCAACCATCACAGCAGCCTTGACTGCCTCATCAACATTCCTTCCTATTGTAAATACTCCATGGTTTTGAAGAAGAATTGCAGGGCTTGAACCTATATACTCAACTATCACCTTGCCAATGTCTTCACCACCAATTTGAGCGTATGGTCCGCAAGGAATCTCACAGCCAAACTCATCAGCAATTGCTGTCAAATACACTTTTATTGGCTGGCCAAGCGCTGCAAATGCTGTTGCATAGTTAGAATGTGTATGGACAACAGCATTTATGTGTGGCATGTGTTTGTATACATAAAGATGTGTGAGAGTGTCTGTTGATGGCTTTAAACTTCCTTCAACAACGTTCCCGTCCATGTCAACCACAACCATCTTATCAGGTGTCAGTTCGTCGTACATAACACCGGATGGTTTTATGACAACAAGGTTTGTCTCAGGGTCACGCGCCGAGACATTGCCAGATGTCCATGTAACAAGGCCAAATTTTGGAAGATAAAGATTGTATTTGCAAACAAGCTCTTTTAAACTCTCAAGCATTTTCAAAATCCTCCTTTTGTTGAATTTCTGAAGATTATCTCACATTCGATCTCTGCTTTGACACCACTTCTGCTCTTCTTTATCATGGCAACTGCTGTCTTTGCGGCCATCTCACCAAGTTTTTCTTTTGGGTGCTCAACTGTTGTAAGCTTTATATCTGTCAGTGTAGAAAGAAGTGAGTTGTCATATCCAGTAACTGATATATCCTGAGGAATTCTAAATCCCATTTCCTTTAGCTTTACACAAAGAGGAAGAGCAATTTTGTCGTTATAGCAAACGGCCGCATCAAATTTCTCTCTTGATATGACTTCAGCTGCTCTGTTATGTACAAAATTATACTCCTCACTTGTAAAAAAGATTGCATCAAACTCTGCCTGTGCCTCCCTGCATGCTTTCTCAAAACCATTGTATCTTTTTATCCCCTGCAAATCGTCGCCTTTGAAAATGCCAAGAAGCTTTTTGCAACCGCTTTTTATGAGGCTGCATGTAAGCCTGTAAACAGCTGACTGGTCTTTGGTTATTATGTAGTTTTGAGCAATGCCTTCTAAAATAGTGTTGATGAAAATCACAGGAATGTCTTTTTGTATGAGTTTTTTGTAAAGCTCTTGATTTTTGGAAGGCAAGGCGCTTTTTGTAGGTTCTATTATGACAGCGTCTATGTTTGGGTTGTTTATTATGCTCTCCAAGTGATACCTCTCAAATTCATAGCTGTTGTCTGTCGAAAACAGCAAAAGTCCGTACCCTTCATGTGCTATCACCTTTTCAATTCCTCTTATAATCAGGGGAAAGATGTAGTCTGATATAAATGTTGTCAGAACAGCAATACATTTAGAGCTGTCTGCAGTTTTCTTTGCAACAAACGTGCCTTTACCTTTTTGTGATACCAAAAGCCCTTCAAATTCAAGCTCCATTATAGCTCTTCTTACTGTGTGTCGCGAAACTTTGAACTTTCGTGACAGCATATTCTCTGAGTAAATCTTTTCGCCTTCTTTGAACTTACCAGAACTAATTCCTTCAATAATGAAATCTTTTATAATCTCATATTTAGTTTTGCTCATTTTACCATCATCTTGTCCATACAAGTTTATTTTTATCATACCACTTAAAAATTTTTAAATCAATACCATTATTTAACTCGCAGGCCACCCTTCAAAAGCTCTGAACGCTTTTTAAAAGGGCAGCCTGTTTTTGAAGGGAGGCTTAAAGCTCTATATCCTTGAAACTTCTTCTTTTATCTCTTTTAACCTCTTCATCACATCATTTGCCCCTCTGCCAAAATAGTCGTGCAGAATTTTATATTCTCTATAAAGCTTTTTGTAAATCTCATGATTTTGCGGATTTGGCTTGTAAGAATAGTCTTTTAGTTTTGCCATCTTCTTTGCAGCCTCGAAAATGCTGTCATATCCTCCTCTTTCTTTTCCTGCAGCAACAGCACCAAACATTGCAGAGCCTAAAGCAGGTGTTTGAGGTGAAGCTGACACTTTTATCTCAAGCCCTGTCACATCAGCATAAATCTGCATCAAAAGCTCGTCTTTTTCAGCAATTCCGCCACACGCATAAAGCTCTCTTACCTCAACGCCATGTTCATTGAAGTTGTCAATTATTATCTTTGTACCGTACGCTGTTGCCTCAATCAGTGCCCTGTACATCTCCTCTGGCTTTGTTGTAAGCGTCATACCAAGCATCATTCCTGTCAGGTCTGCATCAACTAAGATAGACCTGTTGCCATTCCACCAGTCAAGCGCCAAAAGACCACTCTGCCCAGGCTTTAAAGCCTTTGCTTTTTCTTTTAGTAGCTGATAGATATTTAACCCTTTTTGTTTTGCCTCATCATAGTATGTTGGTGGCACGCAGTTTTCAACAAACCACTCAAAATGATCTCCAACACAGCTCTGCCCTGCCTCATACCCATAAAAACCAGGCAAAATTCCATCTTCAACATATCCGCAAATACCAGGTACCATCTTTTCCTCGTTCCACAAAAGCATGTGACATGTAGATGTTCCAATTATCATCAACATTTTGCCAATATCAGTAATTCCAACAGCAGGAACTGATACATGAGCATCTACATTTGCAATTGCAACAGCAGTGCCTGGATTTAAACCCATAAGTTTTGCCATCTCTTCTGTGAGCTCTCCAGCTTTTTGACCTATGGGATATATATCACGTGAGAGTTTTTCATCAACAACATTTTCAAGTCTTGGATGAAGTGCTTTGAAAAACTCTTTTGAAGGATATCCTTCCCTCTTGCTCCAGATAGCTTTATATCCTGCTGTGCATGAGTTTCTCTTCTCAACTCCTGTCATCTTAAACACAACCCAGTCAGCAGCCTCTATAAACTTATCTGCCTCTTCATAAATTTCAGGTGCTTCTTCTAAAATTTGCATAATTTTGGGAAAAAGCCATTCAGATGAAATCTTTCCACCGTATCTCTGTAAAAACTTCTCTCCTCTCTCCTGTGCTATTTGATTTAACCTGTTTGCATACTTTTGAGCAGCGTGATGTTTCCAGAGTTTTACATAGGCATGTGGATGTGATTTGAACTTGTCAAGCATACAAAGAGGAGTACCATCTTTTTTAATTGGAAGCATAGTGCAGGCTGTAAAGTCAATTCCAATACCAATTACATCGTCTTTTGAAATTCCTGCTTTTTTTAAAACATCTGGAACAGTTGTTGCAAGAACTTCTATATAATCCTGTGGATGTTGAAGCGCCCAGTCATGAGGAAGTTTTGTGCCGTCTGGAAGGCTCTCATCCATAACTCCGTGAGTGTATTCTTTCACACTTGTTGCAACCTCTTCACCTGTCTCGACATTAACAAGTACTGCCCTTCCTGACTGTGTTCCAAAGTCAATTCCTATACTGAATTTTGCCATAAAAATCCCCCTTTTCCCCTTTGCTTGTGCATACATGTTTCTTTAAAAATATAGTAGCATATATGCAAAAAGAACAAAAGAGAAGGAGTGAAAAAAGTTGTACGTGAACAATTTCACATCCTTCTCTTTCAAAGCCTGAAATATTCAGGATTCAACACAAGTATAACATTTCCTTCATAGTCTATAGTTGTTCCAAGAAGAAGTTTATTGTTTTCCAGCACTTTTGGAAGGGGTTTTAAAACAAATTCTTCATTTTGCATTAGTTTTTCAACACATAAAGCAATCTTTACACCTCTTATATTTAAAATTACAACTGACAACTCATCATCTTTTGAAAACTTTCTAACAATCTCTTCGTTGCACAAATCTTCCTGATAAAGCACATACGAAATAGGATAAAGAGGAATTGGCTCATCTCTGACATCTACAAGAAGTTTGTCAACATATCCATAAACATTCTTCATATTTATTTTTACTGTCTCTTCAACAAACTCAAATGGAATTATGAATTTCTGGGAATTGTATACAACTATAATACCCTGAGAAAGAGCAGCAGTTGTCGGAATCTCAAGAATGAACTTGCTTCCTTTACCTGCTTCTGTTTTTATTTCAACCTTCCCTTTTAAAGACTCTACAACGTTTTTAACAACATCCATTCCAACACCTCTGCCAGATATCTCATCTGCCACATCTTTGGTAGAAAATCCGGGTTCAAATATAAGCTTTACAGCTTCATCATCAGATAAATTCTTAGCTTGATGCTCTGATAAAATACCTTTTTCAATTGCCTTTCTGATAACTCTTTCAACATCAATTCCATTTCCATCATCAGAAATCTCTATAACAATATTCTGCCCTTTGTAGTAAGAAACAAGTTCTACTTTTCCATGCTCTGGTTTACCCAACCTTTTTCTTTCAGAAGCATCTTCGATACCATGGTCTATACAATTTCTTATAATGTGCATGAGAGGTTCACTAAGTTTTTCTGCTATGCCTTTGTCTATCACAACATCTCCACAAACGTATGAAAATTTTACTTTTTTCCTTGTTTTTTTAGCAGTCTCTCTTACAAGTCTGTTAAACCTCTTTACCACCATCTCAAAAGGTATCATTCTTATTTTCATTATGTTATCCTGCAGAATTTCAGAGGTTCTCTGTATAGAACGGAAAAGTTCCCGAAATCTTTTAGAAAGGTCCATATCATACTTTTCAAGTTCTTTTACAAGATAATAGAATGTGCTTTTAGTAGTTATAATCTCCCCAACAAGTCCAAGCATCTCATCAATTTTATCATAGCTTATCTTAACCTCATTCAGTTCAGAAGACAAAGCTGATGTTGTTGATACAATAACCTGTTCAATAGTATCTTTTTTATCAACAGCAGCAGATATATCATTTTGATTTTGTTCTTCTACCTCTAAACTTTCTTCTTCAAAATTTGACTCTACAAATTCTTCTTTCTCATCCTGAGCCTTTAAAACCTCTTTTTCTACAAGCTCATTTTTCTCTTTTTCGAAAAGCTCTAAATCAAACTCTTCTTCTACCTCAAGAACACCTTTTTCAGTCTTTCGTTTTTCGCCAAGTTTAAGAACAATTCTTTTTATTACATCACTGCCTTTTAATAAAAAATCTACAATGTCACTGCTGACCTTTATTGTTTTGTTTCTTATTTTTGCCAGAACATCTTCAATAATCTGACAAAGCAATGTAAACTCACTCATTCCTTCAAAAAATCCTGATAATCCTTTCATCGAATGGTACTTTCTGAAAAGACTGTTTACAAGTTCTTCATCTTCTTTTCTCTCTTCTAATGCTAAAATTTCTGATTCAATATTGTTCAAATACTCATTTGACTCTGATAAAAAATCCTCCAATATCTCAAGCTCATCTTCCTTTACTAAAACCTTCATAAAATCACCGTCCACAATCACATTCTTTGTAGTAGAAAAAGTAATCATTTATTCTTCTGACACAAAATTTATCAGAAAGCCTGCCAACAGACTCTGAATGCCCTAAAAAAAGATATCCTCCACAGTTTAAAATCTCGTACATCTTATCAATAACTTTTCTTCTCTGTTCATCTCCAAAATAGATAAGAACATTCCGGCAAAATACAAAATCAGACTTTGAAAAAATAAAATATTTCGAAAAATCTACTAAATTGTGATATATGAATTTGACATTCTTTTTTATCTCATCTTTTATTTTGAACTTTCCATCCTTTGTAATATCAAAATAAACATTTAAGTAATGATGATGAACAAACCTTACATTTCTCAATTCATAAATACCTGATTCTGCTATTTTCAACGCTTCTGTATCTATATCAGATGCGAAAATCTCAAACTTAATATCATCTTCCAAAAACTCATTTAGGATTATTGAGATGGTATATGCTTCATCACCTGTGGCACATCCTGCAACCCAGATTTTTATTCTATTTTCGCCTCTTTTTTTCTTAAATTCTACAACCTCAGGTAGTATCACCTCTGCAAAAGCCTTTAGCTGTTCAAATTCTCTGAAAAAATATGTTTCATTAACTGTTAAAAAATTAATAAATTCTTGAAAGATTTTTTCATTAGTTGTGAGATTATAATAAAAATGATTTAAATCCTTTATGACTCCTTCATTTATCTGTTTGTTTAACTTCTGCAAAATCATGCTGACCTTTTGGTCATTGAGCAATATTCCAGTCTTATCTAATACAAACTTCTTTATCCTGTCAATCGAAGCAGCATCAATATCTTGTTTCATATACTAATCTTTCCTCCATAAACTAATGTTGATGCCAATTGATCCTTTTTCCGTTGCAAACTTTATATCCACAGACTCATACCGTGTCATCATGATATACACACCACTGCCCATAACAAGCGTAGGCGGAGTTATCTCTACCTTTTCACCACCAAGTTCAGCAGACATATTGTTTGCAATATATGCTGACAGCATATTACCAAGTTCCAGAATGGTGCTTCTTGCCATAGGATCATCCAGTGTATTTAAAAAACCTCCTGTCATGACGCTAACAAGTTCCTCTGCTACAACTTCATTTAATCCAACAATCACATATCCATTTACCTTCCCCAGAAATCCTATAGTAACATTCACAGGATAATCGCTTTCGTTATTTTCCTTCTGTTGATAAAAAGAAAGCCTTATATCACTTATACCAAATTGTTGAAGAATTGAAATTGTTGCACTTTTTACAGCTTCAATTATATTCTCATTCACTTTTTACATTCCCCTTTCAAAACCAACCTCTATAAACATCTTTCCACAATCAAGCACATATTCTATTTTCTTTCTCTGAATTCTGGGTGATACAACAAGCATATTTTCACCAAGAAAAATTGAAGGCGGAGTTGGACGCAATGCAGTAGTAAATGTATTTTTATACTCTACCAACGTATTTCCCACAATCATGTTGAATATCTCATACGATACATCAAGCATATCATTATTTGTTGCAACATCCTGATCATAAATTGTTTTAACAAGGCGTCCACAAACATCAAAATCTACCCCAATTATTACTCTTCCTTTTAAATCTCCAATTGTGCCCAGAACACCAACAACACCTGAATACAAGAACTCATCCATCTCAGGAACACTCTCTTGAGTACTTTTCACTTCAAACCCAAAATTTCCACACAATATACTTCTTGCAACACTGTCTGCAATCTTTAATACCTCATCTATCACTTTTACTGCCCTCCAAATGCCATATTTATAGCATTTTGTATGTCTTCGCCTTTGAAAGGTTTTTTAATAATTGTCACAACATTTGATGTATCATTTACATTCAAAAGCTCTTTATCCCCTATCGCAGTCAAAAATACAACTTTGCATGACTTATCTTTTTCACAAATCTTGTTATATGCTGCATCACCTTCTAATACTGGCATTGTAACATCCATGAAAATAAGGTCTGGTTTTAGCTCAAAATACTTTTCTATAGCTTCCTGACCATTTGTTGCACAGTAACAAACCTCATGCCCCAGCTTTTCTATTTCTTTTTTTAAAAGTTTATGAATCATTGGAGAATCGTCTACTATCATGATTTTTTTCATAAATCTATCAGCCTCCTTACACTTTATTCTTGCTCCTCAACAAGCTCAACCAGTTTTTCTGCAATTTTATAAGATGGAAGAACATAATCAGCTCCTCCACGCAAAATTGCTTCCTTCGGCATTCCAAAAACTATCGCAGTCTCTTCTGATTCTGCAATTGTAATACCGCCTCTCTGTCTGATTTTTACCATTGCATCTGCTCCGTCATCACCCATACCTGTCATCAGAACTCCAATGGTGTTTTCACCAAACTTTTCTAACACAGACATCATACATACATCAACAGAGGGCATAAACCTGTGCTCAGGTTTTTGTGTAAGTCTCACTCTCAAATCCTCAATACTACTCCCGTACAGGACAAGATGATAACCACCTTTTCCAACATAACATTTTGATTTTTCTATTTTCATTCCTGCCGAAGCCTCAACAACTTCAATCTGACAGTTCTCGTTTAGTCTTTTTGCATACTGAGCGGTAAAAGTAGGTGGCATATGTTGAATTAAAAACACACAAGCGTTCAAATCTGCAGGAAGATAAGGCAAAACATCCATGATTGTTTTCGGTCCACCTGTAGATATACCTATAACAATGGCTTTAAAAGGTTTCTGTCCGTTTTGTTTAGCTAAATCCGGCTGCTTTTTGCTTATACCATGAGCAAGGTTTTGAGAAGTATCTTTTTTTATAACAAACTTGCGTGAAGATGTTGCTGCAGCTTTGACTTTTTCTATAATATCCTCTTTTACCCTGTCTATATCAAGAGAGATAGTTCCACCCGGTTTTGGAACAAAATCGAATGCTCCCATCTCAAGAGCTTTTAAGGTAATCTCTGCACCTTCTTGGGTGAGAGAGGACACCATCACAACAGGTGCAATCTTTTTCTGCATTAAAATTTTCAGAGCAGTAAGCCCATCCATCCTCGGCATGTTAACATCAAGAGTGATTACATCAGGCATATACTCTTCGGCTTTCCTGATGGCATCCTCTCCATCTCTTGCAGTTGCAACAACTTTAATATTCGGGTCACTTTCCAAAATCTCTGTGAGTTTTTTGCGCATAAAAGCTGAATCATCAACAACAAGTACCTTTATCATGAAAACTCTTTTCTCCTCACTCTGTCAAAATATTTATTCTTCTAAAATTATATCAGGGTCAATCTGAATAATTAAATCATCGTTTTGTTTTATTACAGCCTTTATATACTTTATGTCAAGGTTATTTAGTTTTTCCTGTACCTGCTCATCTTCAAGAGTCTGCTGAACCTCAACAACATTCTCAGCAGATATTTTTGATACGCTCAAAACCTTTTTAGCTAAAATTCCAAATCTTTCTCCTCTCTGCTCAACAATTATAACTCTTGAAGAGTCATTGAGCTGTGTCTCTTCACCATACAAAAGTGAACAAAGGTCAACTATAGCTATAACATCTCCGCGTAGATTTGCAATTCCTCTCAAATACCTTTTCTCATTTGGCACTTTGATAATATTGGGAATTCGATTTATCTCTTTCACTTTTTGAATATCTATTGCAAACTTTTGATTGTTTAACTCAAACAACACAACCTGCTTTTCATCACCAGTCTTGACCATCTCCAAAGCCTCTTCTCCCTGATTTTTTATTTCTTCATAAATAGCATTGCTGACCTTTTCAAAAAGCTTTTCGATATTCAATATAATATACATTTTATCATCTGACTTTATTGTACCAGAAAAAATATTTTCAAATTTTGCAACAGTTGGCAGTAGTTTTATTTCTTCTTCATTTGCAGAAATTACAGATAAAATCCTGTCTACAACAAATCCAAATTTAACTCCTGAGTTGTTGGCAATTACAATTTTCGTTTCATCATCAATTTTTTTGTTATCTGCTTTTAAAAGCTTTTGAATATTTATAATAGGAATAATTTCATTTCTCAAATTTATAATACCCAGTATATCATCGTTCTCAGAAGGAACTGTCGAATAATCAGAAAATCTTATAATCTCTTGAATATTAGCAATATTGAGTGCATAGTTCTGATCATCTATTTGAACTAAGATATATCTTTCTTGCTTAGATAATTTTTGTTCGCTCTCATCCACCTTTGAAGTGGTTGATTCTATATTAATCTTTTGAAAAACAGAAAGTGCAAGGCTCTCTTCAACAATTTTGTCACTGTCTATAAATGTAATTAGCTTATCCCCTTCTTTCTGCTTTATAACAGCTTTTACTTCTTCAAGGGTTGTAATTTTGCACTCATTCATCTGTGCCTGCTCTATACTGCTAATATTTAAAACCTTGTCAACCAGAACACCAAGCTTAAACCCATTTTTTTCTATAATAATTATCCTTGCATCTTCACTTTTGATGTAACTTTCTATTTTATACTTCTCCCTTAAATTTAAAACAGGAATAACCTCACCTCTTAAATTTATAAGCCCTGCTACATGACTTTTGGCAAGTGGAACCGGAGTGATAGATGGAACTTTTATGATTTCTTTTACATTGTCAAGGCTAAATGCAAAATTCTGCTTACCTATTTGAAAGATTATAACATTCAAATCAAGCGTTCCTATCTTGCTCATCTTTTATCATCCTTTCACTACATGGCTAAGATTTCTTCAGCCAAGCTTGCAACATCTTGTATAGCCGAAAGCAGCTCATCTGCTCCAAGTCTTTGTTCATTCACAGCTCTTGTTGCTTCTTCAAGCGATGCAAGGTTTTCTTGAGCTGCAGCCGATATATTTTCTATTCCCTTTGTAAGCTGCTCTAAAGCAGATTGAATCTGTAATATCTCCATGTTTATAGCGTTTGTTGCCTGTTTCATGTCTCTTATCATATCCTTTGTTTGGTTTAAAACTTCTATGTCTCGCTTTGACCTGTCTACCATGTTTGAGGTCGAAAGGGTCAAATTCTCTATATCGCCTGTAAATCTCAAAACCTTTCTCTGAGTGCTCTTTACGATATCTTTCATCTTCTGAGCATTTTCAGAAGATTCATATGCCAAGTTTCTAACATCGTTGGCAACAACAGAAAATCCTCTTCCATACTCACCAGCTCTTGCCGCTTCAATTGAACCGTTTACTGAAAGCATATTGGTCTGAACAGTCACAAGAGATATCTGTTCTATGAGTTTTTCTAAATCAGCAATATAACTATCCAAACTCTCAACAAACTGCAATACTTTATTATTTGACTCCAAGACTTTAGATAAGTCAGATATGAGACTAACAGTTTTTTCAATTACATCACTCATCTGGTCATTAAATGTATTGATAATGTCATTTAGCTCATTTGAAAGGTCCTTATTTTTCCTTGATTCAACAACTATCTCGTTTATATTGTTCTTAGCAAGATTAGCATTTTCAACCTGAATTTTTGAACCTGTCTCAACCTGAGAAAATGCCTCTGCTATCTGGGTTAAAGACTGAGAAATCTCCTCAACTGCAGATGAAAGTTCATCAGAAGATGCTGAAATTTTTGTTGCATCTTTTTCTACAGCAGTTGAAACTCTCATCTCTTCTGCCAGCTGGTTCAAATCTTCTGTCTTCTCACTTGCAATCTTGTAGGCTTTAACCTGTTCGTTTACTGTCTGGCTAATTTCTTCTATTGCCGCTCCTATTTGCTCTGATGCAGACGCAATGTTTGTCATAAGTTTTAAAAACTCGTCCATAGAATTCGAAGTCCTCTGTGAAGATTTTTGTATTTCATTTGCACTTGCTAAAACTTTTTCAAAAATCTTTGTTGTCTGTGAAAGTTTAGAAAGAATTTCCTCACCAACTGCCGCTTTTGCATTTTCATACTCTACAGACTCTTTTATCTCTTTGTCAATGTTCTGAATCTCCTCATTTATCTTGGCAACATTTTTTCTAACACCGTCTGTCAGCTTTTCAACCACTTCAGCCAGGTTCCTTATCTCATCGGCAACAACTGCAAAGCCTCGTCCATACTCACCAGCTCTTGCAGCTTCGATTGCAGCATTTAAAGCCAAAAGATTTATCTGGTCAGCAATCTTGCCAACTGAAATTACAATATTATTTATATCCCTTGCAGATTCATTTAGCTGTTTCATGAACTCACTTGCCTGAAGTTTTTTGTAGGCAGAAAGTTTTACCTCTTCAATTATCTCTTGAATTTTTCTTGTTGTATCCATAACAGAGATATTTAGTGTCTTTGCTTTGTCAACAAGGTCAATTGCGTTTTGAAATACTGTATTTGCTGATTTTTTAATCTCATCTGTTGCAGTTTTTGACTCTTCAACAGAAGCTGCTGTCTCCTCTGCCGCTGCAGCAAGTTGTTCAACATTTTTATTGAGCTCTTCAACCGCTGCAGTTGACTCTTCAATCCCCGCCATAAGCTCAGCTGCTGCCGCTGCAAGTCTTTCTGAAAGCTGCTGCTGACGAAGAAGTACCTTTGTTTTTGCCTTTTCCTCAGCTTGCTTTTTGCTTTCAACTTTCTTTGTTGCAGTAAGATCATTCTTTAAAAGCTTCTTTTCCATATACAAACCTCCCCACCTACAAAAATTTTTGTTGACATTTTATTTAAAATTATTTCTCACTTCTTTATATATACCCTTTTTCTGAACTTCTGTAAACTTTTTTTTTTTTTTTTTTTTTTTTTTGTATAAATGTAATAATATGGTTTTGATTATTTCAACACTACATTTTCATACTTTTTATTTCTTCAACTCTCATAGGTTTTGAGAAATAATACCCCTGAAACTGGTCACAGCCAAGTTCTTTCAAAATCTCATACTGCTCTTTTCTCTCAACACCCTCTGCAATTGTTTTCAATCTCATCTCTCTTGCCATATTAATGATACTCTTTACAATAATATACTCATTGCCAAATAGATCTATCTTATCAACAAATTTTTTATCAATCTTGAGTGCATATATTGGAAGCTGCAAAAGAAGCTCAAGCGAAGAATAACCTGTACCAAAATCATCAATAGAAATTTTAATTCCTTTTTTGTACAAGCTGTCAAAAACCTGTTTTGATAGTTCAAGATTATTTAAAATTACTCTTTCTGTTACCTCTATCTCTATATCCTCAGGTGCAACGTTGTGTTTCTTCAGGTAATTATTTAAAACTCCTATCATATTATACATAGCAAATTCTTTGCCAGACAAATTTATAGCAACTGATACGTTTTTGAAAGCATTTTCTTTTATAAATTTTATATCCTTGCACACAATGTCAAGCACAAGCCTGTTTAAATCATATACAAGCCCGCTCTCTTCTGCAATTTGAATAAACTTATCTGGAGTCAAAATACCTTTTTGGGAGTTCCATCTCAGAAGTGCCTCAAAACCGACTACCGTGCTACCATCAGGAGATATTTTTGGTTGATATACCATAAAGAACTGTTTTTCTCGAATACCTCTTGAAATTTCAGACTCTATCTCAATTCTCTTTAAAATCTCTTCTGACATTGACTTAGCATAAAATTCATAAAGGCTTTTTCCCATATCACTTCCATGTTTTTTGGCTGTGGTCAAGGCAATTTCCGCATTTTTCAAAAGTATCTCTGCAAGCTCTCCATCCTGCGGATAACCTGAAATACCAATATTTATATTTGCATATAACCATTTTCCCATTACATTCCAAGCTCTTGAAAATCTTTCTATTAGATTCTCTGCTATTCTCGAAACAGAACTCTTCTGAACACTTGTTGTCAGTATCACAAACTCGTCTCCACCAAATCTGGAAAAAGTCCAATCTCTTGGCAAAAACTTTTTTATCTCCAACGCTATTGATTTTAAAAACTCATCTCCTACAGTGTGTCCAAACAGTTCATTGATATAGCTAAAATTACTAACTTCAATAAACATTAACCAAAATATACTACCAGATTCCTTGCTTCTTTTCAACCTTTCATTTAACATCTCTCTTAAATAGTTTCTATTGGGAAGTCCTGTCACATCATCATAATATGCAATAAGTTCTACATACCTGTTCAATCTCAAATCACACGCAACATGTGGAGTTACATCTTCAAATGTACCAACTATTTTCAAAGGTTCATCTTTTTCATATAGGATAGTACAACAAATAAAAATCCATCTGTCATCTTTGAGTTTTACCCTTAATGAAAAACCATTTTGCCTGCTCTGTATACTTTCCCCCGCAACCTTTAAAAGATGGTCAAGCTCATTCTCAGCTATAATTTTTTGAAGAAAGAAAGCTAAGTTGTTATTTGCTGCCACAAGATATTCAAAACCGTCAGAAAGATAAATCATTTTTTCTTTTATATCATACAGCCAGAATCCTCTTTCTGATTTTGCTATCTGTTCTAATTGTTCCGGTGGAACTTGTGAAAAAGCTTTAAATTTATTTATCCACAAATCAACTGAAGATTCACTCATACATCTTTTTCATCCTTTCTAAAATATTGATTCATACGCTTTTATTTTAATCTTTTTATATTTCCAGTTCAATAGTATCTATTAGTCTGCAAAATGTTTTTGAATCTCTTCAAAAAAATGTTCTTGATTTGATACATAAGTTAACTATAATTATTACTTATGTATACTTGAAGTCATATAGCAAAATTTTTGTAGGTGTCCATTTAACAGGGCTTTTTAACCCTCTGTGGCTGTTATACTAACCTTGAACTATTAGATTGTTTGTGAAATGGGGGTTTGATATATGCATGAAATTAATGAAAAAGAAACAATACTTGTAGAAAAGTTCAAAAAACTTTTGCAAGAGGCACCAGGAATGCTTGAGTGCCAGAAAGATTTGGATAAGTTTGCTGAAGAGGTGAGCAAAACTCTCTACAACCTTCTTATTGAAATTCTTGTATATTCAATTGAAAAGCTTGACGATAAAATTAAGGAATCTGAAGAAGTAAAAGAAAACTGGAGAAATATCAAAAGAGACTATAGAACAATTCTAATGCCACATGCTGTTGTTGTTTACAAAAGGCGTTATTATCAACACAAACAAACAGGAGAGTATGCATACCTTGTGGATAAATTTTTAGGAATTGATAGTTATCAGCGTCTCAGTCAGCACTATGAAGAAAAGATTAGAAGTCTTTTTAAAGTTCATAAATCTTTTGCAGGTGTTTTAAAAGAACTTGCCAGGGCATCAAATTCCACTGAAATAAGTGCCCAGACAGTTAGAAATAAAATTTCAAAGAAAAAAAAAGATGAGAAAAAACAAAACTGATAGTCATTTTTTTTGAAGAGTGATATAATATATATAGGATTTCATCCATTCAAAATCCCTGGAGGTGTAAAAAATGAAAAGTTTGGTGAGGGTAATTTCGGCTATTGTTACAATTTGTTTTATAACTTTTTTGTTATCATCTTCAATTTTTGCTGTATCAAGTCAGCAAACCCAAGCATCTTTGTTAGAAAAAACTTTCAAAGCAGAACTTTCAAAAATTCTAAATCCTGACTCTCCTCTTTCGTGTGACATAATCACCACTTCAACCGGCCAAAAGTCAGTCGGATATGGTTTAAATCTTATTGTTAATCAGACAAATACCTATAAAGTTGCTTTTGACAGGAAAAACAAAAAGTTTCTTGTTCAGACTAAAAAAGACAATACAAATCAAATAGTCTTTTTAAATGGGCAAAATACTTATACTTTAGATCCAAAGGATAATAAATACATTCTTGGCACTATACCAGCTTCTCTCTGGATGAGTATTAATATGATTGACATCACAATTTCCCAACCTATGAGCAAATTTTACCAAACCATATTGAACTACCTAAATTCTCAATCATCCTCGATTGTAAAAAGCGCATACAGAACAACAACATCTGTCGGTTCTAATAAGATAAGCTGCTGGCAACTTAGTGCAAACCTTCCAGGTAAGGTTTTGGAACCTGCATTAAAAGAATTTTTATCTTCTGCTTCAAAATTTGTAATTTCTCAGCTTAAGGGTATGCTTGATATCTATTTAAAATCGTTAACAGACGATGAAAAGAAGGCTTTGAGTTCTTTAAACATCGATGTAAATAATCTATCATCAAGTGAAATTTCAAAACAGATTGAAAGCAATCTTTCCAAGTTTATTAGCTCAATAAAATTTGGATGATTATAAGATAAGCTTTTATGTTGACGAAAAGACAGGAAAAGTTGTAAAGATAATAATTAAAAATTCATCTGCAGCAGGTAGCGGAATTTCATCAAGAATTGAAATAACAAACATTTTGACAGGAAATGAGGTCAAGTTCCCACAAATATCTCCAAACATGACAAAACAGCCAACAAATCAAGTAGACATAGTTGGATTTTTAAAATTGATTGAGAATTTTGTTACTAAGATACAGCAAATTAAATAGCATTGATTGAATGTATAGAATTAAAGAGAGACTGCCACATTAAAATTTGCCAAAAACTCGTGGCAGTCTTTTTTTATGTTATTTCATTTATCAATTTTACTAACTTTTGTAACATTTCTTTAAATAAAATTACATAAACTCTTCTTATAATCTTTTTCTTGTGACCTCTTAAGTATATCCAGAAGAAGGTGACATAACATTGAAAAAGAGGCTCTTAATTTTCCTCTTAACGTTAATATTCTTTATTGACACAATAACCTTTTTACCTTTATATACCTTAGCACAACCAAAGCAGATTAAGATTCCTGTACTTGTATATCACTATTTTGTAAAAGACTTAAAAGAAGCCCAAGAGTGTAATTCCTCTGCTGTTGTGGATATTCAGAATTTTGAAAAGCAGATAGAATATCTTTATAAAAACAACTTCAAAACTTTAACAATGGAAGAGTTGTACAAATTTTTAAAAGGTGAATATATTCCACCCAAAAAAGCCATTGTAATAACAATGGATGATGGATACAAAAACAATATAACATTGGCATACCCCATACTAAAAAGATATGGCTTCAAAGCATGTATATTTGTAGTTGGAAAGTTTTTGATATCCAAGAATACTTTAAACGAATTTGAATATCTCTCACTGGAAGATACTTTTAAATACACTGACGTTTTTGAGTTTGGATCTCACACATACGATATGCACAGGCTACTAAATGGAATGCCCATTCTCCTTCAGGCTAACATGCTGGACATAATTTTTGATTTTGTAAACAATCAAATGCTGATAAATTCTCCTTATTTTGCTTATCCGTTTGGTGCATATGACGAAAGAGTAATAGAAGTTTTAAAGTCTTTCAACTACAAATTAGCTTTTACTACCAAAAAAGGATATGTAACATCTTCTACTAACCCGTATGAGATCCCACGGTTTACTATCTCACAAAAAACTACTTTTGATCAGTTTACAAAAATTGTAAATGGTGAATACCTTGATAACTACGTCCACAGTCCTAATAATAAAAATTCCAAGCAAAAACAAAGTGTTAAAGCTTTAACTGACAATAAGTGCAAAAAATATTTGCTGCAAAAAAAGGGCTAAAATGTCCCTTTTTTATTTTTGGCATAAAGCCACACCTTCATTTCATTAGCTCCCCTGTTAGCCCATGCATAATAAGGAATAAGCTTTATTTTTGCTGGTACAAACCTTGGCTTATAGCTCTTGTAAAGATCTTCTCCAAAATCATCTTCTGCCATCCTGAAACCATCAACTTCAACTGTGTACAAACCTCCTAAAATATTGCTATTGAATTTTAACTTGCATTTGCTATTTACACCTCATAGTTTTCACACCAGCTTGGAATCCTAAGATAAAGCTTAAATCTTGCTTCTTTTGAAGGTTTTAATTCTATCTTGACCATGTCTTCAATTGGTCCACCTTTTACCCTTTTCTTTGATGGTAAAATATGTATTGAGGTATCCATCTTCCCACTGAGCCTTCTCAATTATATCAATGACTTCATCAACCTTTTTCTCCAAATCAGGGTTCGGATACTTTTCAAGAACATATGATGCTGCTTCTAACCACTTTGCAACATCGCTATCTTGAAAAACAAACCCTTCAAATTCGCCTTCCTCAAGTCCTGCTGCTATCCTGAAATTCTTTATTGCATGGCTTTTGACTGGAATATCAACATTATCATTGAGTATCTCCCATTGATATGGAACTACAACATCTTTCACAAGGTCTATGTATTTTCCCCAAAAAGGATCTGTGATTGAAACATCTTTTATTCTGGGAGAATTCAAATAGCTTAAAAAGTTTTTATTATTCATATTTTTTACCTGCCTAAAATATTTTTTATTTTTCTAAATCTAATTTTTATTTTCTAATATTTTTATTCATTTTTCAAGGTAAAAAATCTAAAATTACCTAAGAAAATTAGCTAAATCTTTTTAAACTAAACTCAAATTTAGCAATGGAAAATATAAATTTTCAGCAAATTGTATCTTTTGTTTTTGTATATATTTTTATTACCTTATTTTGGCTTTTACTTGAAAAAAATAAGTAAAATCAAGCCCTTTGCCATCTTTCAAAACTATTTATTCTTAGTGCAAAATCTCTACAATTCCTTGTATTCCTCTTATCTTAAAACATCAAAATAACAATTGAAATAAAGCTTTCCGGGGAATATAATTTTGTAATCATCTGAAATCAACTTAAATCATCAAGTTAAAGGAGGAATTTTAGCTTGTTTGAGAAGCTCAAAAGAATTCTCATAGGTAAACCTCTGCCAAACGAAGCTGAAAAGACAGAAAAGTATGGTGTACTGTGGGGTCTTCCAATTTTGTCAAGCGATGCTATATCGTCTGTTGCATACGCTGGACAAGAAATTTTGTATGTACTGTTGCCTGCAATAGGATTTCTCGCTTTTAAAGAAATATCTGTTGTAACTGCCGCAATCATAATACTTCTTTTTATTTTAATGCTTTCTTACAGGCAAACTATTGAAAACTATCCAAATGGTGGCGGCGCTTTCATTGTCGCAAAGGATAATCTTGGTGTCTTAGCAGGCATTGTTGCAGGCGCAGCTTTGTCTGTCGATTACATTTTGACTGTAGCAGTTTCTATATCTTCAGGTGTTGACCAGATTGTAACCGCACTTGAATTTTTAAAGCCTTATAAGATTGCCCTGTGTTTATTTTTAGTTTTATTTCTAATGATTGGAAATTTAAGGGGAATAAGAGAGTCATCCAGAATATTTGGAATACCTGCTTATGCTTTTATGTTTTCAATTTTAGCACTAATCATAGCCGGCTATGTAAAGCTAAAGATGGGGTATGTCCCGCCAGAGCCAAAGATAAATTATCCAACACATCCTGTCACTTTAGTTTTGTTACTAAAGGCATTTGCAAGCGGGTGCACAGCACTGACTGGTATTGAAGCTGTATCAAACGCTGTTCCAAACTTTAAAGAACCGGCAACAAAACATGCTAAAACTGTTTTGCTTTTATTATCTTTGATAATCCTCGTGTTATTTGGCGGAACAACACTTTTGGCAACACACTATCATATAGTTCCTACTGAAGGTGCTATGCTTGTTTTGATGGCGCAAGAAATATTTGGCAAAAGCTTTATGTATTATATTGTCGCTGCAACAACCTTTATAATTCTTGTTTTTGCTGCAAACACTGCATTTTCAGGTTTTCCAATGCTTGTTGCTGTCATGGCAAAAGAAGAATTTGTTCCAAGACAGCTCAGCCTCAAAGGTGATAAGCTTAGCTACTCAAATGGAATTATCATCCTTGCTTTGGTATCCGCACTTTTGATTGTAGGATTTAATGGTAATGTCACAGCACTCATTGGACTTTATGCGGTTGGTGTTTTTATATCATTTACACTATCTCAATCAGGTATGTTTGTAAGATGGCTCAAGAACAAAGGCAGTCATTGGCACATAAAAGCATTTATAAACGGATTTGGTGCACTCACAACATTTGTTGTTGTCATAATAATTGCAATAACCAAGTTCAAAGAAGGTGCATGGATTGTTGTTCTTTTAATTCCTCTACTTGTCTTTGCAATGATAAAGGTAAAGCTTCATTATATTGCCGTTGCCGACCAGTTAAGAGTAACGCCTGAAGACAAAGAGCTTTTGGATGTTGAACACAATATATATAGAAACAGGGTTATTGTTCCAATTGAAAGTTTAAACAAGGCAAGCATTCGTGCTTTGAGGTTTGCAAAAACAATTTCAGACAATGTCATAGCTTTTAATGTATCAATAAATGAAGAGCAGGCTAAAAAACTTCAGGAAAGATATAAAATGCTCAATTGCTCCATCCCACTTGTAATAAGGTACTCACCTTATAGAAAAATATTAGAACCGCTTTTAGAGTATATAAAGTCAGAAGAGTACAACTATCAAAAAGGGGACATGATAACAGTCATCATACCCAAATTTACCGTACAGCGCTGGTGGCAAAAGATTTTGCACAACCATACATGGCTGTTTATAGAAAAAGAGCTATTAAAACACAAGCATATTGTTGTATCTGTCATGCCGCTGCAGTTAAAAGATGATGATGTGGTTTTGAAGAAAAAGAATAAGTCTTTGTGGAAGGTGTTGGAGGAGGATTAAAGATTTTTTATCATAAATTAAGAATTAAGGGAGCTGGCAATTGATTCTTGCTCAGCTCCCTTATTAGTTTACCTTTTGAAATTATTAAGAGCTCTGAATAGTATCGTTAATATTTCTGCTCTTGTTATTGTATTGTCCGGTCTGAATGTTCCATCTGGATATCCTTTTACTATACCAAGTTTGTATGCTTTTGCAAGATATTCAATATCAACAGCAGACTGTTTGTCAATATCACTGAATTCAAGCTCAGCAGGTTCAACAACCACTCCAGCTTTTTCTAATGTTTTCATGATTATTGAAACAGCCTGAATCCTTGTAAGTGGTTTGTTTGCATCGTCAAGTTCTTTGATAATCTCATTGTCAAGCAAAGCTTTAATAGCTGGAGCAGCCCATTCAGGCACATTTGAAAGTTTGCCTGTATCTTTTGGTTGAACATCAAATGTTCTCTGCACTATCAATGCTGCTTCAGCTAACGTTATTTTCTTTTCGGGCCTGAGTGTCATGTCATTGTACCCAACAACTAAACCAGAGGTTACTGCTTGCTTGAATGTGTCATATGCCCAGTGATTCTTTGTTATATCTTTATAAACCTCATCAAGCTTTGCAGCAACAACTACAATTGTTCCTTCTTTGTTTGTGTTTACAACAACTTTGTTTACATCTTTCTTAACTGGAATAAGCGTCAATTTATTTGTCTCATCTACAACGAATGCTATAGGTATTTTGTCGTCTTTAAAGCTTATTGGATCAACTTTTACTTCAACCTGAACAGGTTTTATCAAATCTGCATTCTCAACATTGAGTTTAACAGCCGGAGCAACTATTGAACCAATTCCAACATTTACCAAAACTTTTTCGACTTTTTCTACACTGATAACTGCATTTTTACTTGTTACAGCATCTGGCGCAACAATAACTTTCATGTCCTGCCCAAGATTTACAGTTGCTGGTTTGCCTGCTTCAAGTTTAATTGTCGCTGTATTTTGAGAAGCTACTGGTTGAGTTTGTTGCTGCGCTGATGTTTGTGTCTGTTGCTGCTGTTGAGTTTGCTGTTGTGTCTGCTGAGGCTGTTGTGTTGTAGTTGGTGTAGAAGTACCTGTAGACGGTGTTGATGGAATAATTGTGGTCGGTGAAGTAGTTGTCTGTGCATTTCTTGTAACTGTTATAGTATAAATCTTTTCAGAATTATCATCTGCAAGTACCTTTACTCTTATTATATTAACACCGACATTCAATGATATTGTTTTTGTCTCACCCTGAACGTTGTTGATGTAAATCTGGGAGGTTGGAACCTCAGGTACTGCAGTAACCGTAATCGCAGATGTTTCATATGGTACTGTTACAGTATAAACTGTTACATCTTTACTAAATGCAGGTGACAATGTACCTGTGTTTATGCTAAGCTGTTTGAGATTTGTATTCTTAAATAGTATTAGTTCAACACACCCAAATCCAGTAGTATCTCTCCAGTTATTTCCGTTCTTGTCGTTCCATGTTATGACATTTACCCTCTTACCTGTATGGTCCGCATCGTTCACCTGAACATCAAAGCCTATTATCATGCCTTCAGAAAGGGTTATTGTTCTCATATAAACCTTTGCTTCAACTGTATAACCAAACGGTGTTATCTTTGTACTTGTTACAAAGTTTTGAGCAGAACCGTTTGTACCAAATGTTTGTGTATTTTCATAGTTTACTCTATACTGAACATCATCACTTTCATAGTATGGAGTCTTGTGATTGTTCTCATCTACAAAGAACTCTACAGAATCCTGCTCCCATGGATTTGCATTAGCTTTGTTCAATAGAGGATCGTATACATCTGCCCAAACGTAAATCGCAGTTTCATCCCATAGAAGCTTGACATTTGCATAAGCTGCTGCGTATACTGTTCCACTTACCTGAATAGGTGTCTCTGTCTTAATCTGTGTTGCAAACTCCCAGATAGGATCTTCGTCACCATCAATCTTGGGTGTTCCTTTATAAACTGTTGCAAATTTTATATTGTCTGACATACTTAAAATTCCATAATTGTCAGTTGCATATAATTGTGAATTTGTCTTATCGTTCCAGCTATATACGTTCGCATCGTCCCTTACTGCCAAGTCAAATCCTATACTGGAACCTTTAGCAAGCTGATTATCAAGAATTATCTTTGCTTCAACAACATATGAATCCTGCTGTGGTACAACTTTATATGCTGCAACTCTTCCATTTTGAAGCTCTGTCAAAACACCATCTCTTGTTATAATAGCCCAGAAATCGTCTGATTTAAGCTCAGGAAGTTTTGCATTATCTTGGTCAATACATATCATTACAAAATCAGTATCCGGGTTATATGTCGAATCATTTACATTGACATACAAGTACAATTCGTTAGCATTCCAGAGCATTCTTGCTACAGCTTTTGTATTCCCTGCATCATCTTTGATTTCAACTGGAATAGCTCCTTTATATTCTCTGTCCATAATACCATCTATTGTAGCTGTTGCATTTAAAGCACTTGCTTTATTAATAGCAAGTGGCAAAACTGATGGCTCTACAATTGCCCAGTAGTTATATTTTGCCTGGTAGTTGCTGTCAAAAAGTAATGGCCAGTTATTTCTATCCTTTGAAAGCCATGAATAATCATCCTTAAGTCCCCAAAGTGTCACATTTGTGACTCTATCACTATGTCTCTTTAACATTTCAAATAGTTCTTTAAACTTCATTGCTTGTTTTATCATTATATCCTGAGGAAGCGTATCATAACGCTGACTGCTGCTTGTGTAAACGCTTATGTCAAGCTCTGTTATCTGTATCTCAAGTCCAGGAATTGTTGAGAAAAGATTGATTGTATCTTCTATATCTTTAACTGTTGGAGAATCAACATTTATATGCCCTTGCAAACCAACACCATCAATTAAACCCATATCATGTAGCTTCTTTACCATGTTATATATAAACTGTCTTTTTTTAGATATCTCTGTGTTGTAGTCATTGTAGAAAAGTTTTGCATCCGGATCCGCCTCTCTTGCATACCTGAAAGCAAGCACAATGTATTCTGGAATACCATTTGTCTCAGGTGTTGGACCAAGTATTCTGTACCATTCGCTTCTTCTAAATCCATCAGGCTGGCTTTCATCTATTGCCTCGTTTACAACATCCCATGCATAGACTTTCCCTTTGTATCTTGACATAACAGTTTGAATATGATTTCTCAATCTATCTCTCAAAAGTTGCTTATCATCTGGATTGCTTGGATCAAGTGGAGTTCCATCACTGTGCTGGAAGAACCAATTAGGTACTTGGCTGTGCCATACCAGAGTATGCCCTCTAATTCCAATACCGTTTTGCTGTGCAAAGTTTACATACTGGTCTGCTATATCGAATGTAAAGTTCCCTTCTGTTCTTTGCAGAGCGTCAGGTTTCATCTCATTTTCAGCTGTTATACTGTTGAAGTGTTTTAACACCATTGCTCTTTCAACAGGATTTTGAAGTACTTTATACGGTATTGCAACACCTATTGAGAAATATTGACTATATTGCTGACAAAGTGACGGAATTTCCCATTCGGGTTCTTTTGCTGCAATCGGTACCGTCACTGGATTTTTATCTATTACTGTAAAGTCATCAAGGTAGAAGTCAAAATTAATATTCGGTGATTCAACATAGAATATAAGCTGTGTTGCTGTCTGAGGCACTGTGTATGAACCTGTTACTTCTGTCCATGTACCAGATGGAACTGTGTGCTGATACTTTATAGAATCATAACTCGTAGTTCCATCTTCATTCTTCCTTTGCATCGTAAGGGTTATCTTCTGATCACTTCCACTATTTTGATATACCCATATGCTAAACTGATAATCCTTGCCCTTCTCAAGCAAGCTTGTCATATCTATCTGTGCACCCTGCCATGTAGCTGTCCTTCCTGTCACATACAATGCTTTTGTTGGAGAATGATAGTATACACCGTCGACAACTGTCAATGAAGCTGAGCCTCTCTGAACAAAACCTTCCGTGCTACCGCTTTCAAATGTGCAAGATTTAACAACACCCGAGGAAGCTGGTTGTGCTGAAGTAACAACTACATTGTCAAGATAAAATCCTAAAGATTTGTTAGATGGAACACATACAAGAAGTTCTACTTTTTGAATTGGATTTGATGTTGTGATTGTGAACTTCACAAAGAGCTGTTTCCAAAAGTTTGGCATAACCACTTTGTCTGCAACCTGGATGTATTTTTCGCCTGTGTTATCTTTGACATATACATAGACAGAAAATCTTTGTGGTTTTACATCGCTGTGACGAACAAATAAAGAAACTGTATAGGTGACATTTGCTGAAATACTTGATGTGATATCCACAACTGCTCCATCCCACGTTGAACTTCTACCTGAAACCTTTAAAGAATAACTTCCTTCATAAGCTTGCTCGTAAACGGTTGCAATAGTTGTTGAAACACCTCTTGCTCCCCAACCTTGAGTACCGTTTTCAAAGTCAAATTTTAAATTTGTTTGGTTACTTTGAGCCTTTGCTACATTTGTTAAGGGTGTGGTGAATATGGGATTAAACAATGAGATAATAAAAACTAATGTCACTATCAACGCTAACAATCTTTTTTTCATTATTTAACACAACCCTCCTTATATTTTTGCTCAATCATAAATATAAACTACTAACTTATAATATTTAACCCTAAAAATTTGACTGAAATCCCCTAAAAATTAAATCAATATTAATTTAAATTATGTTTAATTTTTCCTAATATCATTTAATACCTCATTCATCACCAACAAAATAAGCACAGCAATTAATATATCTGCTGTGCTCATTATATATTACCTATGAAAAATTCAACAAACACTCTTTTTGTTATTTATAGGCCTTTTTCATAATTTCAACTGTCTCTTCAAAAGAAAGCTTATATGGGTCAACCTCGAAAAGCCCACCCATTGTTTTTATAGCGTTGTCAGCAAACTTTTCAATCTCATCCTCTTTAATTCCATAGTCAGACATCTTCAAATTTCCAACACCACACTCTTCCTGAAGCTTTTTCATTGCCTTGACAAATGCAAATGGTCTTTCATCCTCTGGCAAAGAATCTACATCAACACCCATTGCTTTTGCAAGCTGGACATACTTTTGAGGCACTTTTGATGCAAAGAATGTATGGTATGCTTCAGATAGCATTATAAGCCCTGCACCGTGTGGTAAATCAGGGTAAAATGCAGAGAGTGCATGTTCCATTGAATGCTCTGAGGTACAGCTGGAAGTGGATTCTACAAATCCTGCTAAAGTGTTTGCAAGAGCTACATATGTCCTTGCTTCAAGATTGTTTCCATCTTTCACACAGACCGGCAAGTACTTTGCAATAAGCTCAACACTCTTTAGTGCAAACATATCACTTATTGGCGTTGCAATCTTTGCAATGAAACCTTCAACTGCATGGAAGAAGGCGTCAAACCCTTGGTATGCTGTCAGGTGCAGTGGCACACTCAACATAAGTTCCGGGTCAACAACTGAAAGTGTTGGAAATGTATACTGGTTTCCATAACCAATCTTTTCATTTGTCTCTTCATTTGTGATAACAGTCCATGGGTCAGCTTCTGTTCCAGTTCCAGCTGTTGTTGTTATTGCAACAATTGGAAGTGCTCCACCTGATGGGAATTTCCCTTTACCGCTTCCACCGACAATATAATCCCAGTAATCACCATCATTTTTTGCCATAAGAGCTATGCTTTTTGCAGAGTCGATACTGCTTCCACCACCAAGTCCAATTACAAAATCGCAACCTTCTTGCCTTGCTAACGCTGCACCTTCCATAACATGCTTCTTTATTGGATTTGGCAAAATCTTGTCAAATACAACATAATCAATCCCTTTTTCTTTTAATATCGCTGTGAGTCTGTCCAAATATCCATACTTTTTCATAGAAGTTCCGGCAGAGATTACAATTAAAGCTTTCTTACCTGGCAAATTTTCATCTTTGAGTCTATCCAAACTTCCTGGACCAAACAAAATTTTTGTAGGCATAAAGTAATTGAATACTAAATTTTCCATGTTTTTTACCTCCAGAATACAATTTAAAACTTTATAAAGTAAAATTTCTTTAAGTTTAGTATAATATTTTTGTCATCAGTTACAAGAGTGCACTTTTTGGATATAAAGTATCATAGATGATACTAAAAGAAGGTGTTTTGCGTTATGGCTCAAAGACAAAAGATCAAAGAAGCAACATGCGAAATAGAAGTAGCATTCGAGGTAATAGGTGGAAAATGGAAACCTCTTATCCTTTGGTATTTGGGCGAATATGGTACTCTCAGATTTGCTCAGCTGCAACACCTAATTCCAGATATCACTCACAGAATTTTAACAAAACAGCTTCGCGAACTCGAAGAGCATGGTCTTGTCCAGCGAAAAGTATATCCTGAAGTTCCTGTGAAAGTAGAGTACAGCCTAACTGAAAAAGGAAAAGAAGTCTTGCCAATTTTAGATATGATGTGCGACTGGGCTGATAAGCATAATTATTTTGGATATAAACTAAAATATTGCCTTTGCAATGATGAAGTTTGTGATATCAGCGAAGATGGACAACCAAAGTAAAAGAAAAAATTTACTTTTTAAATGTACTGTGAGGTGACAAATTATGTATCTTTTTGTTTATGGCAGCCTTCTTTCTCATAACAGTCACAATCATCTTTTAAATGGCTGCAAACTTGTTGGAAAAGCAGTTTTAGAAGGCTATGGACTTTACAAAGTTAGCTGGTATCCGGCAATTGTACCAAAAAAAGATGCAAAAGTGGCAGGAGAAGTATATGAGGTTGATGAAAAAACAATAAAGGAAATAGACAACTTTGAAGATGAAGGTGAGCTTTACAAGCGGCAAGTGGTTGAAGTCATTTTAAATGGAGTTGAAGTTCTCAAAGCGTGGACATATATATATTTACTTAACGTTGATGAAAAAAACTATATTCCTTTTGAAAAACAGCCATGGAGAGAATAGGTAAAATATCTTATTCTCTCTTTTTTATTCTTAATGGTATTTTCTTTTTAATATATTCATTTTCAGTTTTTTGGGAGATAATGCTAATATTACCATCTATCTCAAAAACAGCAAGCTCAACATCGTCAAGTGAAGCAACACCGTGCTCTCTCACTGTCTCAAGCAGCTCATCTTTTGTAATCTTTGCTTTAGCTAAATTTTTTTCATTGATTTTTCCTTTATACACCAATAATAGAGGCTCTCCCTCAATCAAACGTTCTAGCTTTGGAAACCTGTACACAATGAGCTTTATAATATAGTTTACAACAAACAATGAGGTTGCAGCAACAAGCCCGCCTGCCAAACTCGAATCTGCTCCCACCATGGCATTTTGCACAGAATTGCTAAGAAGCAGGACAAAAACTAAATCGCTAATTGAGAGTTGCGAAACATCTTTTTTGCCAAACAGCCTGATGGCAAAGATGATAAACAGGTATATTGAAATTGAACTAAAAGCTATATAGAGATATCTTAACATTTTCATTTGACTCCTCTTACCCAAGTTTTAAATGGTGATCTTCGAATCTTGTCTGACTTTGAAATATTCTTTTTCTTCTAATTTTATCAAACCGCCCTTCAAGCTACAATACTTTCAAAAAGTTTCTACAAAAAGCTTTACACATTTCAAAAAATCATTTATAATATAACTGTATTAATACTGATAGTACAGTTAATACAGAAAAGTGGTGAAGTAAATGTTTGAAATTGACTGGAAGAGCAGAGTACCCATCTACAAACAGCTTGTGGAAAGGATAAAAGAACTAATCTTAAAGGAGGTTTTGAAAGAAAATGAACAACTTCCATCGGTGAGGTCTCTTTCGAAAGAACTCACAATCAATCCAAATACAATCCAAAAAGCATATCAAGAGCTTGAAAGAGAAGGTTATATTTACTCAATTCCTGGCAAGGGAAACTTTGTCGCACCTGTAAAATCAAAGATAAAAGCTGAAAAAGAAGAAAAGATAAAATCTCAGTTCAAAAAAATTGTTTTTGAGGCACTTTTTGTTGGTATCTCAAAGGATGAACTTATCAAAATTATTGGAGAAATTGAAAAGGAGCTATCAGGAGGCGATAAATTTTGATAAAGGTAGAAAATGTTTGTAAAAGGTTTGACGAGACTGAGGCATTAAAGGGAGTAACTATAAAAATTCAAAGAGGTTCTATTTTTGGTATTGTTGGAAGAAATGGTGCTGGTAAAACTACCTTGTTAAAAATTCTGACTGGAGTATACAAAGCAGATAGCGGCTGTATTCTTTATGATGGTGAACCTGTTTTTGAAAATCCGCAGGTAAAGTCAAAAATATTTTTTGTACCAGACAATCCCTACTTTTTTAGAAACTTTTCAATTTATGATATGGCAAATTTCTATAAAGGAATTTATAATAGCTGGGACAGCCGTCACTTTGAAAATCTCCTGAAGATTTTTAATCTTCCATTGAAAAAAAGAATCTCAAAATTTTCAAAAGGCATGCAAAAACAATGTGCAATCCTTTTTGCTCTCTCTTCACGTCCAGAATTGCTTGTACTGGATGAACCTTTTGATGGTCTTGACCCTGTTATAAGGCAGAGTGTAAAAAAGCTTCTAATAGAAGATGTTGCAGATAGAAGTGCATCAGTAATTATATCATCTCACAATTTAAGAGAACTTGAAGATTTCTGCGATACTATTGCAATTCTTCATGAAGGGAAAATTTTGCTTTGCAGCAATATAGAAGAGTTAAAATTAGATACTTGCAAAATTCAAGCTGTGTTCAAAAAGAATTTTCTACCTGAAAGTTTGAATAGATTCAAGGTAATCTCTTACTCTAAAAAAAGTAATATTGAGGTAATCATCGTGAAAGGCAACAAAGAAGAAATTTTAGATACATTAAAAGATTTTGAACCGGTGTTACTTGATATTTTACCCCTTTCGCTCGAGGAAATATTTATTTACGAAATGGGAGGGTTGAAAGATGAGCTTACCCAAATCATGGATTAATAAAAAATTCCTTTTTGTTACTCTTAAAAGATTTTGGTTTGTAGGAGTTATATACTTTTTAGCTTTATCAGTAATTCCATTTTCTATTATTCTATTCGATTTGCCTTTAATTTCAAAATACCCCGACAGTTATATAGTTTCTAAGCACACTGTAACAAGAAATCAGGGTTACTGTATTTTTGTAACTTTACTTATTTGTTTTGCTCTTAGTACATTTATCTTCATTCAAAAGATGCCGCAGATCAGCTTCATAGTCTTCCTCCAAAGCGAATAACACTTTACATCTCCAACATCTTAGCTTCTTTTTTATTACTTTTGCTACCTATTATACTTAATACAGTAACTTTATTAATATTAAAGTTAAATCTGTTAGACAAATTTGAAATACAGTTAAAAGAGATATTCTTCTGGGGCTTAAATACAACTGCCGTCGCAAGTTTGTTTTTTTCAATTGCAACTTGCTGTGCAATTATCACAGGCACACCCTTTGTCCAAATTTTCTTGAGCTTTGTTGTACTTATGCTGCCATCATTTTTATACTATACCTCCATTTTAAATCTCAAAAACTGGTTATTTGGCTATTATCCCTCACCAAGCAGTGCTGTCGCTGAAAAAATAAATCCTCTTTTAATAATGTTTACACCTGTATCACCTTCTTCTCCACTAAAGCCTGTTGAATATACCGGCTTCTTTAGTATTGCTATTTTTTTGATTGTCCTCGGTAGCATATTATACAATTTTCGTAAAATTGAAAATGCCGGGCAATCCATAGTATTTGACTTCTTTAAACATATCTTCAGATATGGAGCTGCTCTGTGCGGCGCACTTTTAGTAGGACTTTATTTGCCTTACATTGAACAAGGAAAATCTTTCTGGTTGGCAATATCAGGATATTTGATCATTTCTTTTGTAT
>Ga0073360_127_pt1 | contig 30512 bp, 34 predicted proteins | sample YelNatPosite1Avi_FD_63906 | JGI IMG/M metagenome (GOLD analysis project Ga0073360, IMG submission 63906) | Hot spring thermophilic microbial communities from Obsidian Pool, Yellowstone National Park, USA - site 1 Avi (version 2) (version 2) | ecosystem: Environmental > Aquatic > Thermal springs >... | reverse complement strand
AAATGCCTATGAAAATAGCAATTGGAATTGTCATGCCGATAGTAAATACACCCCATGGATTTTTGAACAGAGCATCTTGACAACAACAAGCCCTAATCCTGCCATTGTTAAGATTATTAAGAAGAATATTGCTATTGCAGTGGCAACCCAGCAACAGGTCCGACTTCTTTTTTGGCAATCTCGGACAAACTTTTTCCATCATGCCTAACTGAAGCCAACAAAATAACCATGTCATGTACTGCACCGGCAAGCACTGCACCGATCAAAATCCACAGTGTCCCTGGTAAATATCCAAACTGAGCTGCTAATACTGGCCCTACTAACGGCCCTGCTCCTGCTATTGCCGCAAAATGATGCCCAAATGCTATCCATTTGTTCATAGGGACGTAGTCTTTCCCATCATAGTGCCTTTTTGCTGGTGTCTCTCTTGAGCTATCCAAAACTAATACTTTGGCAGCTAAAAAGCTCCCATAGAAGCGATAAGCTAAAACTAAAATAAGGGCTGCTGCAATTATCAACTCAAGTGCACTCAAACTTCCTCCACTCCTTGACTTTTTTCATTCTGTTTAGTTACATTTTATAATGCAGCCCTTATTTAAAAAATAAATTTGTAATAAAATGCTGAATTTTTGTATTAAATAGCGTGAAATAGTGCATAAAATGAAATAAAAAATTAAATCCTTAATCCAAATTTTTCTTTAAATCCTTTTAAAAATGTTCTACCTACTGGTACCTCAGTTGCATTGTCGTCCGCCATTCTCAGGATTATAGAACCACCAAAAAGTGGAATTATCTCTTTTATATGCTCAACATTCACGATATAACTTTTGTGAACTTTCAAAAATTCTTCGGTTAAGATTTTTTCAAGGTCAGAAAGAGAATGACGTGATGCTATCCACTTGTTCTTTAATTTTATCCTTGCATAACGACCCTGAGCCTCAGCTATATAAATCTCTTCTTTATTCAACAATAAAATCTTATCCTCTGTGTGAATTAAAACCTTTTTGTTAGTAAATACTCTCAGGTTCTCTAATAACTTCTTAGTATATAGCCCTCTATTTTCTAATGCTCTTTTTATCCTCTCAATGCAAAGCTTTAATCTCTCAAAAGAAAAAGGCTTGAGCAAATAATCCAAGGCGTTGAGCTCAAAAGCCTTTACTGCGTACTGGTCATATGCTGTGGCAAAAACAATAATTGGCGGTTGAGGCATTTTCAATAACTCAAAAGCCGCATCCAAACCACTCAAGCCATACATTTCAATATCTAAAAATACAACATCAGGCTTTGTCCTTTCAACAACTTCAAAAAGCTCTTCTGCCGAATCTAACTCAGCTACTACTTCAACCTCTTTAGTTTCTTTAAGCAAAAAATCCAACTCTTTTCTTGCTAACTCCTCGTCATCAACTATAATAGCCCTAATCATATAATTCTCCTTCCTTTAATGCGTAATAGGTATAATTAATCGTGCAATTGTTCCTCCTTTTTCATTAGGGGTTATAACAAGTTCTCCCTCTTCACCAAAAAGATTCTTCAGCCTCTCCTTTAAGTTTGTCAGTCCTACTCCATCCTTTGTATTTCCATTTATACCAATACCATTATCAGCAACCTCAATCACAACTTTATGGCCATTTTTTGAGGCTTTTATTTGTAAAGTACCTCCCTTTTTGGGCAGCAATCCATGTTTTATAGCGTTTTCAACTAATGTCTCCACAGAAAATGGAGGTACCTTTATAGTAGTCGTCTCATTGTTAATATCAAATTCGATGTGTAGCTTGTCTGAAAATCTTGCTTTTTCAAAAGTAAGATATAAATTTACATTTTCTAATTCTTCAGAAAGAGGAATCAAAGGGTCCCATTCTCTGAGATTGCGTCGAAAATACTCACTTAGCTTAATTATTAGTTCTCTTGCCTTGTCAGGGTCAATTCTGCAAAGTGCAACTATACAATTTAGGGAGTTAAACAGAAAATGCGGGTTTATTTGAGCTTGCAAAGCTTTTAGTTCAGCTTTTGTTAAAAGTTTAGTTTGCTTCTCTAACGCAGCAATTTCCAATTGAGTAGAAATCAATTGCGATAAGCCTTTAACGAAAGTTGTTGTAAATTCGTTAAGCTGCATGAAACGATTATAAAAAAGTTGCAAGGTTCCTATCAAGTTGTTTTTAATAAATAATGGGCAAATAATTGCAGTAGTCAAATTGTTGTCTTTACCATCACCTTTATTATTTTCTTTTTCGGAAACTGTGCATATATCTCCTTTTTCCAATGTTCGCAACATTTCTTGGTCTTCTATCGCCTTTTTGATAATCTCTTTATGATTCCCACAACCTGTATATGAAAGCACTGAGTTTCTATCTGTAATAGCAACCGCGTCTGCATCAGTTTTATTCAAGATTATCTCAGCAACCTTCTTTGCTGTCTCAAAAGTCAACCCTTCTCTTAAAATTGGCAAGGTTTCATTTGCAATATGCAAAGCTTTTGCTGCAAACACTGCCCCTATCTTCTTCTTTTCTTCAACAACACTTTCAAGGATTAGCAAGAATATACCAATACCTATGCCATTGATTACAATCATTGGAATTCCAATCACTTCAACTAAGTCAAGCGCATCCTTAAAAGGTTTTGCTAAAGTTAAAATAATAATCATCTGGAGCATCTCTATACTCATTCCTGTTAAAATTCCAAAATACCATTTGAATTTCTTATCAGAAAATTTTTTAGCCACCAAACCTGCAATAAGTCCCTCAACAGTTGTCGAAATACCACAAGCAACAGCAGTAAAACCACCCAGCAAAGCGCGATGAAACCCTGCAATGAATCCAGCCAAAAGACCAATATAAGGTCCCCCAATGATACCAACAATAGCAGGTCCTATGATACGCGAATTTGCAATTGCACCTTTAATTGGTATTCCCCAATATGTCCCTAATATCCCAAATAATCCTCCCCCTATTATTAATCCTATTTTTTGAATAATATTTAATTGCTGGTTCAGTATATTGCCAAACAATTTAGTTTTTGATAGAAAAAAAGCCAACGTGACAATTACACCTAATCTTTCTGCCAGGTTAAAAAATACCTCATGCATGTACCTTTCACCCTCAAAACGTTTTATTATTTCCTCTAAACTTTCTTGTTGTTTCAAAAATGATTATACCATAAAAACAAATCTTTAAAGATATGTTGAGTAATCTCTTAAATACTCAAATGTATTTCATTCTAATAGATATTTATTCGTTTTTGTAAGTATACCCTACCATAGTATATTGACATAATATTCAATGCTGCTTATAATAAATATTAAGATATTCGTTGTTATTAAGGGGGTATAAGGTATGCCATTCTATGATTTGAGGTGCAAAGATTGTGGTGAGGAGTTCAATATCAGAGCTTCCATTAAGGAGAGAGAAAACAAAGAGATTGAATGTCCAAGCTGTCACAGCCGTGAGCTTGAAGCAGTTTTTAAAAGCGTGAATATCATCTCATCCTCGAAGTCTTCTGATAGTGGCTATTCTTGTACAAGTGGATGCTGTGGAGGTTCCTGTGGATTCTAAGAAAGGGGCAATCTTGAGTAAAACTTTTCAAGGTTGCCCTTTTGTTTTTTCATTTTTTGTGTGGTATAATTTAAGACATAGAAAACTTTACTCTGTTTATTTTCAAAATGCATGAAAGAGAAGAGCTTGTTAATCTTTTAAAGGATGCCGAAAAGGTTGCAAAAGCCTTGCAAATAAGACCTTTTTCGTTGTACCTTTTAGGTGGCTGTGCATGTATTTTAGGTGAGTATTTAGACAGAGCTACCCGTGATTTTGATATTTTAGATTTGAACTATCCTTCTGAAATTGGAAAAGTCCTCAGGTTTCTTGGAGATTTTGACCTTCTCGAATATGAAAGCACTCCAATAGCACCATCGTTTAAAAAAAGAGCAATAAAGCTTGAGGGTTTTGAATACATAAGAGTTTATGTTCTTTCAAAAGAAGACATTGTGGTCAGTAAAATTATTAGGCTTGATGAAAAAGATATCGAAGATATAGATAAATTAATGCCCTCATGCAACAAAGAATTAATTAACAAAATAATTGAGGAAATCTTAAACAGAAAAGACTTTTTTGAAACAAAGAAGAAAAGTTTTTTAGAAAAACTTGAAATTTTTAGGGTGAAATACGATGTATAGGATATTCTGCGAAAGCTATTATAATTATATCAAGAATTTTGAAAACAAAGGCGCAAAGGATGAATATAGGTATAAAATTGCGAAGGTGTTTGAATTAATTGTAGACCCTCAAAAATTTTATAAAGAGAAAAGCAAAAACTCTGAAACTTACCAGAACCTCTGCGATCTTTTGTACTACATGAAAGAAAATATTCATAGATATCCAAAATTTAAGGCTTTTTTATGGACATTAGAATCTCGTCAAATTGAGCCTGTTTACTGCGGCAAAACTCCTCAAAATGTACTTGAAGAACAGGCAAAGCTTGCAAATATGTTTTTAAATCTTGTGTATTGGTAACAGAAAAAAGGACTGACTCGGCTTTTTTGCCGAATCAATCCTTTTTATTTTGCTTTTCTTTTACCGCTTTGACATATGTTGAAGCTGAAAGACCTGCAATTAATCCTTCTCCCACAGCTTTTGCAACCTGATAAGGACGTCCTGTACAGTCTCCTGCTGCAAAAAGCCCTTCAATAGATGTTTGCATCTTGCTGTCAACTTTTATGTGTCCATCTTCTGTAAACTCAAGCCCATAAATTAACTGGTCTGCTGGCATAGTTTTTCTGATTATAAAAATCCCATCTACATTCAATATCCTGTCTTCAAGTTCCAATGCATTAACAAAATCTTCCCCATAAACTCCTTTTGGACGTGAGAAAATAACCTCAACGTTATCTTTAAAATGAAACTCATTCTTTTTATAAAGTGGAACATAGTACAGCTTTTTTGCAAGCTCAGACAAGTACTCAGCCTCTTCTTCAGCATCAATAGCCTCTCCAATAACCGCGATGGTTCTTCCCTTGTAAAGCATTCCATCGCAAACAGCACAGTAAGAAATTCCACGACCTACAAATTCACTTTCATTTTCTAATAAAGTCTTCTTTGGTGTGCCAATTGCTAAAATGACAGAATAAGCTTCGTAAAATTCGTTGTTTGCGTTTATGGTGAAAATATCACCAGATTTGTAGAAGTTTATAACCTTCTTGTGTACAATCTCAATACCCATCTTTTTAGCATGGTCATAAAACGCCTGCAAAAGCTCTTTTCCGGACACACCATGAAACCCAAGATAGTTGTTCACTTCAGGCGCTCTGTAGATACTTGAGTCTTCCTCTTTTGTAACAAACACAACAACACTTCTGTTTGTCTGAGCAAGATTTATAGCAGCAGATAAGCCCGCTGGTCCTGCTCCAATCACAGCACAATCATAAATCATCTTCATAATCACCCCTATATTATTATACCCATACAGGGTATATTTTAAAACTATCATTTTAAACTTTCAAGAAATTTTCAATATCCAAGACAAAAATCACCGCTCCACCCTGTTCAATCTTTTGCTTGCTCATAAAAAACAGGCTCTGCAAAGCAGGGGGCAAAGTAGATTTTGAAACCTCTCTCCTTTCTGACACATTCTTTTTTATAAGATCAATTACCTCATCAACTCTCTCATCCTCAACACCTATCATGAATGAAACTGTCCCTCTGTTTAAAAGACCACCTGTTGAATAAATAATTGTAGCAGAAATCCCGTTTTCAATAAGCGCAAGGTTCAGTTTATTCTTATCCACTTCTGATACAATTGCCAAAACTAATTTCATTTTTTAAATTCACCCTTTTCAAAAATCAATTATGATATTATTTTACCACAATTTTCTTAAGTTGATTTAAATTTTATGCCAAATCTTTGTTGTTAGCAAATGCAATTTTGGTGGTATAATAAATAAGTTAGAAACTTTTAAATCCATTTTGACAAGGAGATGTCGCAAAGATGGTTGAAATTATTGACCTTCACGTTGAGGTTGGCTCAAAAGAGATTTTAAAAGGTGTATCGCTCACAATCCCTGATGGAGAGACTCATATTTTGTTTGGCCCAAATGGAAGCGGAAAAACAACACTCATGATGAGCATAATGGGTCTTCCAAAATACAAAATAACGTCAGGCAAGATAATTTTCAATGGCGTTGACATCACATATATGCCAACGCATGAAAGAGCAAAGCTTGGGATTGGAATGATGTTCCAAAAACCACCGGCAATAAGAGGTGTTGAGCTTCAAAAACTTTCTGAGATAATAAAATCTATAAGAAATACAGATGCTGATGTCCAAGAGTATGCAAGAATTTTAAATTTAGAAGATCATCTTTCAAGAGAAGTAAACTACGGTTTTTCTGGCGGTGAAATAAAAAGGTCTGAGCTTTTGCAACTTTTGTGTCAAAAACCAAGCCTTGTGCTTTTAGATGAACCAGAATCAGGTGTTGACCTTGATAATATAACCCTTTTGGGAAATGTGATTAAAAAGCTTTTAAAAGGCGAAAAGATAAAGAAGCGACACACCTCCGGACTGATTGTCACACACACAGGGTATATTTTAGAGTATGTCAATGCTGACAAAGGTCACATTCTGATGGATGGAAAGCTTGTATGCTCAGGTTCTGCAGAAGACCTCTTTGAAGAGATAAGGCAAAACGGGTTTGGGAGGTGTGAAAATTGTCTTCAAGACACTATATAGATGAAAAGATTTTGGAGCTTGCAAAATCAGCTCTGGATAAAAAGGCAGCTTATGGGCAGGACATTGATCTTTCCGCCTTTGAAGAGGCAGAGGAAAAAGACCAGATTTCAGAACTTTCCAAACTTCCAGAGGAGATTCAAAAAACAATCCTTAATGCTGGAATAGAGGTATCTGAAGAAGGCCGGTCGGGAAGTTTCTTGCAGCTTGACCACTCTGTTGTATACAGGCGGCTTCAGCAAAGGTACCATGGCCAGCTTGAAATTCTGGATATAAATGAAGCTTTGGAAAAGTATCCTGAGGTGCGCGAAAAATATTTCTGGAAAGCTGTAAAGCCTGACAGGGATAAATACACTGCATTTTCTGCAACCCATCCTGCCCATGGGTATTTTATAAGAGTGTTCAAAGGGCAGAAGGTTGAAAAGCCAATACAGGCATGTCTTCTTCTGCAGGAAAATGCAAGGATACAAAACGTGCACAATATTGTCATCTTGGAAGAAGGTGCAGAGGTTCAGATTATAAACGGATGCGCAACAGCACCAAAGGTAAAGGAAGGGCTGCACATTGGAATTTCTGAGTTTTACCTTGAAAAGGGAAGCAAGCTCACCTTTACAATGGTTCATAACTGGGCAGAAGATTTCTATGTCAGACCCCGCGGCGTAACTATCGTTGAAGATGATGCTGTATTTATTTCAAACTATGTTCTTCTAAAGCCTGTAAAGTCAGTACAGTCGTTCCCAATTGCAATACTGAAGGGTAAAAACTCGGTTGCATCCTTTAACTCACTCTTGTATGGGCTAAAAGACTCCGAGATTGATATGGGCTCACATATAATACTGGAAGGTGAAAATTCAAGCGGGCAGGCAATATCAAGGGCAATCGTAAAAGACAGCGCAAAGATATACTCGCGCGGAATTTTAGAGGCTCGGCAGAACCTTTCAAAAGCGCACCTTGATTGCCGCGGAATACTTTTATCAAGCAGCGGAATGATGTATGCTGTGCCGGAACTTTTATCTGACGGCGCACCGCAAAGCCATCTTTCACATGAGGCTGCAATCGGTCCTATTGCCGAAGAAGAGGTAGAATACCTGATGGCAAGAGGACTTTCAAAAGATGAGGCAATATCTCTTATAACCCAGGGGTTTATGGATGTAAAAATACTTGGGCTTCCAAAACAGCTTGAAAATTATATCCAGGAACTTATTTTGCAGACGCAGGAGGAGAATATGTAAATGTTTTGAGTTATAGACAATCTATAAAATTTTAAAAAGAGGCAAGGTAGTCAAACCCAAACCTATTCCCTCTATTCGGGCAGGTAAGACTTCTTATACAGAAGTCTTAGGGTTTGTTACCTTGCCTATATTGTGTACCCTGTTTTTAGGCTTTTATATATCTTTTATTCATACCTTAACGCTTCAATAGGATTTAAGCGGGCTGCCTTCTCTGCCGGAAGCATTCCAAAGATAATCCCAATTAAAACCGAAATTCCAAAAGCTACAATAGCCCATTTTAATGAATATACAGGTACAACACCCGGAATTCGCGAAATCCCTACTGCAATCACAACAAAACCAAGTACTATCCCAATTATTCCCCCAACTCCTGTTATAACCATCGATTCTATAAGAAACTGGACCCTTATATCACTTCTTTTTGCCCCAATTGCTTTTCTGATTCCAATCTCTCTTGTTCTCTCTGTTACAGATACAAGCATGATGTTCATTATTCCAATACCACCGACTATTAAAGATATTGTGGCAATTCCACCGAGTATTATCATCAAAAAATATGTTATCCTGCTCAGCATTGACATGAGCTCTGACATATCATAGATAGAATAGTTGTCTTCCTTTTTTACAAACTTGCTTACAAACTTCTTTATCCTGTTTTTAACTTCTTTATTCTTATCTGGCGAAACTGTTCGCACAAGAAAATTTTTTGAAAGTGCTTGTTCATTTGATGAAAAGCTGTCTATTGCAAACACAGGCACTATAATACTGTCGTCAATTGTATTGTCTCTGCTACCCTGTTTTTCTTCCAACACACCAACTACTTTGAAAACCTGACCATTTACATTTATCTCCTGCCCTATGGGATTTTGTTTGTCAAAAAGCCTGTCATATATTCTTGAACCTATAACTGCTACTTTTTGTCTGAAATCAGCATCAACAGGAGATATAAACCTCCCTTTAGACAAAGAAAGACCTTGAACCATCATATATTCTGATGTTGCCCCAATAATCTGGCATTCTTCTTTTTCCTTTTTGAAAAGCGCCACAGCCGGATACTGAACAAACGGACTTACACCAAGTATAACATCGCTATTTTTGCTTGCAAAATCTAAAAATTCATCAATTGATATATCTTCACTTTTTGAAGCCGGTCTTATAAAAACATACACAATATTTGTTCCAAGATTTTCTATCTCTTTTGTTATGCTCGCAGTAGTACCTTCCGCAAGCCCTACTGCCGCAACAACTGCTCCAACTCCTATTACAACACCAAGGAGTGTCAGAAACGATCTTAACCTGTTAAGAAAAATGCTCTGGATTGCCATCTTGCAAGAAAGCACAAATTTCTCCATCTTATAGTGTCTACTCCTTTATTCAAAAAGAGATTTTGTTTTATTTTCAGAAGTGAACTTTGGAAGTACTACCTCTTCGCCTTCCTTTAACCCACTTGTAATTTCAACATACTTGTCGGTTACAACTCCAACTTTGACAAATCTCTTTTCACTATTTTTATAGTAAGAATCACCAATTCCATATTCATCAGTTTTCTTTGTCTTTTCGCTCTTGCCGGTTGGCTTTTCTTTATAAACATAAACATAATACTTTCCATTTTCTTTATGAACAGCCTCAATTGGTACTGTCAGAGCACCCTTTTTCAGCTTCAATATTATCTCCGCATCGGCATGCATACCAAACTTTACACTGCCCGGATTTTTAAATTTTATTTTAACAATAAATTTTGAAATGCTGTCTTCACTCTGAGCTTTTTCGGAAATTTCGTCAACATATCCTTCTACAGGTTTTACTTTTGTGCTCGGCACAGCATCAAGTTTTATCTCAGCCTTCTGCCCAGGCTTTATCTTCAAGATATCAAGTTCCTCAACATAAGCTGTAATAACCAAATTTTCAGGATCAAATACAGAACATATAACCTGTCCAGCTGTTACAATATCACCGTCTTGCAAATTCAAATCAACTACTTTACCATCAATTGGGGATAAAACCTCAAAATTTTTAAGTTCCTTTTCTGCTTCCTCTATCTGAGCCTCTATATCCTCAATTTTTAAATCAAGCTGTTTTACCTGTCTTTCGATATCCTCCGAAGAAAACCTCAGAAGCACTTGACCACTTTTTACTTTTTGCCCATTCTCAACAAAGACCTGCTCTATTTTACCAGTAACTGGGCTTAGAACTGTCTTTTTTGAAAATGCCTCTAAAACTCCTTCACCAAGCGCTATTGCCTTTTCGCCGCCTGAAAGATTCAAAACTACACTTGCCTTAGTACCTTCTAAAAGCATACCGTTTCTGTTGGGAAGCAATACTTTTACATCAAATCCCAAAATATTATCCTGATTTTTATACAATCTGTTCCCAATACCTTCTATAGTTCCTTCTATAGTACTGGTAATCTCAGATATTGCAACATCTACCTTTTGCCCCTTTTTTACCTTTCCGTAACACCACGCAGGAAGCTGAACAATCATTTTCATCTTTGAATCATCTACAATAGTCATAATCTGCATTCCCTGTGTGACAAGCAACCCTTCTTGAGCTGAAAGATTTTGTACAAATCCGTCTTGCGGAGATTCTAAAATAAAGTTCTGAAGCTGACTTTGAAAACTTTCTCTTTGAAGTTCAAGGTCTGAAAGCTGTCTTTTCAAAGACTCTATCTTAGCAATCGCCTGAGTATCATCTATCTGAGCAATTAAATTTCCTTTTTTGACATACTGACCGTTTTTGACAAAAACCTTTTTTAAAGTACCACTTGCTTTTGATATGACACTTCTTGTTTTGCTGCTCTGCACAGTGCCGGATGCTAAAAGGGTTTGTTTTAGCGAAATTTTCTGAACCTTTGCAGTCTTTGGCTTAGATGAAGTATTATTTTTTTTTCCAGATGGCATTGTTAAAACAAGTGTTAAAATAAATCCCACTAATATAAGTAACACTATAATTATAGCCTTTTGCCAGTTTTTTAGCCCTTTTGCACTGCTTTGCATAAATAAATACTCCCCTTTTTCTATTTGCCTCCAAAATCTCCTATTTTTGTATAAATAGCATAGCCACTGGCGCTATAAGAGTAATTATAGCATATATAGTTGTAACTATTGTACTCTTAACTTTGTTAAGTTCACAAACAGCAAATACTCCAATTCCAATCAAGACATACCGCCAGATAGAAAATACATTCAGGTATGTTGCTATAAAATACTTAAAATCTTTACTAACATCTAATATATTTAAATTCACAGCTCTGGCATATATAGCATAGAAAACATAATAAGGAATCATAACAATATTTGCAACAGCCACAATTGTAAGCGCCTTTTTGTAGTCAATCTCACCACCGGCAAGTCTTACAATCATGAGCAAAATAAATGCAGTAATAAAAAATGAAATAATATAGTGCAAAAATTCTGATCCTGCTAAAAATGCAGGCGATGTTGTCATTTTTAAAGTTTTTAGATTTATCTTTTGCAATTCAGGATCTTCAACCGTTCTTTTCACATACTCCAATAAAGCTTCTTCAGGTATTCTGGGTATAAAAAGCATAGAAAGTGCCGATATCAATGGGATTAAAAATATTAAAACCAAGAAATCCTGTTTTTCTTTTACTTTCTGAAATACCTTTGTTGGTGATACAATAAGATTTAAAAGATTTGAAGGTTTTAAATATTCCATCTTTCATAACACCTCACAAAGAAAAGATTTTATAAAACTTGTACACATAGACACCATTTTTTCAATTACTTATAAATTTACTGTAAATATTATACTTTAAGTTTTTGTTTGTTGCAAGAAATGTTTGTAATATGGCTAAAAAAATAAAATAGCTGCCTTTATTTTTGTTTTTATCGGCAGCTATTTTAAGTTCTTGTAAGAATTCTTAATAAAATTTTTGCCTCAATGTCATGAGCTTTTACACTACTGCAAACTGGCTCATATAAAGATTATAATAAAACCCTTTCTTTGCTATAAGTTCATCATGTGTACCCTGTTCAATGATTCTTCCATCGTATATGACAAGAATAAGGTCTGCATTTCTGATGGTTGAAAGTCTGTGGGCTATAACAAAACTTGTTCTTCCCTGCATGAGATTTAACATTGCGCTTTGAACAAGCTTTTCTGTCCTTGTATCGATATTGCTTGTAGCCTCATCCAATATAAGAATTGCAGGGTCGGATAATATTGCTCTTGCAATTGCCAAAAGCTGTCTTTGACCCTGGCTTAAATCCATTCCGTTGTCTGTAAGCACCGTATCATAACCATGTGGAAGATGTTTTATAAACTCATGTGCATTTGCCATCTTTGAAGCTAATATTACTTCATCGTCTGTAGCAGAAAGTTTTCCATACCTTATATTTTCCTTAACAGTTTCTGAAAACAAAAATGTGTCTTGAAGAACAATTCCAAGCTTTTTTCTGAGACTATGCCTGTTTATCCTTCTTATATCAATACCGTCAATCAAAATCTGCCCGCTGTCTATATCATAAAATCTGCTAAGCAAATTCACAATTGTTGTCTTTCCACTTCCAGTAGGTCCAACAAGGGCTACCATTTGCCCGGGTTTTACTTTAAAACTCACGTTTTTGATAACAGGTTGTCCTTCTGTGTAAGAAAACCACACGTCTTTGAATTCAACCTCGCCTTTAATATCTTGTAGCTCAATTTCATCTTCAAAAGAGGTTTCTTCTACCTCATCCATTATCTCAAAAACTCTTTCAGCTGAAGCAAATGCAGATTGTATTTGATTAAACTGGTTTGCAAGCTCATTTAATGGTCTTGTGAACTGTCTTGCGTATTGAATAAAACTTGCAATTGTTCCCACAGTTATAAAACCTTTGAGCGCTAAAAAACCACCTGACGCTGCAACAATTATAAATGCAAGGTTGTTCAAAAGGTTCATAAGAGGAGGGATAATACCTGAAAATATCTGGGCTTTTATACCTGTCTTTGCAAGCTCTCTGTTTACCTTTTCAAATTTTTGCATCTCTTTTGCTTCTCTCGTAAAAACCTTGATTACCTTTTGACCAGTTATATCTTCTTCAATTATACTGTTCAAACTACCTAAAAGCTTTTGGTTTTGGGAAAAAAGTTTCCTTGTTCTTGTTGCAATAAGGTTTGTGAGCCAGAACATAAGCGGCACAACTGTCAGTGTTAAAATTGTAAGCAAAGGACTTAAAATTAGCATAACAATTATTGAGCCTGTTATGGTTATAATACTTGAAAATATTGAAGTTAAACTTGCATTGAGAGTATTTGTCACAACATCAATGTCGTTTGTCAGTCTTGACATCAAATCTCCATGTGCTCTTGTATCAAAAACTTTAATCGGAAGCCTTTGGAGTTTTGCAAAAAGCTCATTTCGCATCTTGAAAACTACTTTCTGAGAAATTGTCATCATCCCATAGCCCTGAAGATAAGCAAACAAGGAGTTAAGAAGATAAATTCCTATCATAGCCAGCACTATTTTATAAAGTCCATCAAGTTTTTTGGGAACTATATATCCATCTATGGCTTTTTGTATTAAAAGAGGAGAAATGATCTGCAAAATTGCACCTATAACGACAGTAGCAAATATACCAAAAAGCAAAATTTTAAACTCTTTAAAATATATCCACAACCTCCTCAAAGTAGACTTTAAATCCTTGGGTTTTGCACCTTTGGACAAAAATCTGTGCCCCGGTCCTCTTCCCGGTACAGGACCCGGTCCAAATACAGGTGGTTGAAATGAAGTCTGTTGTTTTTTATCAGGCAATTTTGTTTCCCTCCTCTCCACTCTGAGTCAAGTAAATCTCTCTGTAGATTGGACAGTCTTTTACAAGCTGGTCATGCGTACCAATTGCCACAATTTTGCCTGCGTCCATGACAATTATCTTATCTGCATGTCTTATGGAGGATATCCTCTGGGCTATTATAAAGGTTGTTGTACCTACCATGTATTCTTTCAAAGCTGCTTGAATCTTTTTTTCAGTTGCCATATCAACAGCTGATGTACAGTCATCCAGTATTAATATTTTTGGTTTTTTCAAGATAGCCCTGGCAATTGAGATTCTTTGTTTTTGCCCACCTGAAAGATTTACTCCACGCTCAGACACCTCTGTCTCATATCCTTTTTCAAAACTCATAATAAAATTGTGAGCCTGTGCTGCCTTTGCAGCTTGTATTATTTCTTCCATAGTAGCATTTTCATTGCCCCATGCAATATTTTCTTTAATTGTTCCTGTAAAGAGAATTGTGTCTTGCAAAACTATACTGATACTCTTTCGTAAAACTTCAACGTCATAATCTTTTACATTTATATCATCAACTAAAACCTCGCCTTCTTGAACATCATAAAGTCTTGGGATTAAACTTACAAGAGTAGATTTTCCAGCACCTGTTGTGCCAATAATACCAATTATTTCACCGGGTTGTGCAACAAATGATATGTTTTCAAGTGCCGGATTTTCCTCGTCTTGATTATAATAAAATGTTACATTCCTAAACTCCACTTTTCCAAATTCAATTGTTTTTTTGATTGCGTTTTCTTTATTTTTTATATCAATATCACATTCCAGAACCTCATTGATTCTCTCTGCAGAGGCACTTGCTCTTGTGATGAATAAAAAGATGTTACCTATCATCATGAGAGAAAACAGTATCTGCATTGTATAGTTTATAAATGCCATAAGCTGCCCTACTTGCAAACTACCATATTTCACTTCAAACCCGCCAAACCATACAACACCTACCATTGCAATGTTCATGACAAGTCCAAACAGTGGCATTGTAACTACAACAATACCAAAAGCTTTCATGGAAGTTTCTAAAAGCTCTCTATTTGCATCATAAAACCTCTTGAGTTCATGTTCATGTCTGACAAAAGCTTTTACTACTCTGCTTCCTAAAAGATTTTCACGCATTACAGCGTTCACTCTGTCTATTCTCTTCTGGAGCTGAGAAAATAAGGGAAAGCTGTATTTTATCATAATATAAAAGATTAATATTACAAATGGTATTGAAATAAACAAAATGAGCGAAAGTTTTGGGTCTATTGTAAGAGTCATTATAATTCCACCAATGAAAAGAAATGGCGCTCGCACAACTATTCTTAGCATCATCATTACAATGTTTTGCATCTGCACAACATCATTGGTAAGCCTGGTTATAAGAGTTTCCGGACGAAACCTGTCAACATTTTTGAACGAGAATGACATTATCTTTTTGAACAAATCGCATCTCAAGTCGTAAGCAAAGTTCTGGCTTGCAATACTTGAAAACACAACACATCCTCCACCACCAATCATACCAATCAGAGCTGCCAAAATCATTATTAGCCCTGTCCTAAAAATGTATTCCATATCGCCTCTTTTCAGCCCAATATCAATTATTTTTTCCATAAACCTTGGCTGCATTATATCCATTGCAACCTCTAAAATCATAAACAAGGGAGCTAAAATCACAGCCCACATATATGGTTTTAAGTATCTGAAAAGTTTTAGCATTTTTTATTGACCTCCTTTATGTTCACAGCATCCTATCATTTTTAAAACAAGTTTTTTGAGCCTTTTTAGCAGATACCATAGCTCTTCAATCTCGTCCTCAGAAAGTCTTGAAAGATTAATCTCAAGGTTCTGGTTTACCCACTGGGCATGAACATTTAAAAACTCTTTTCCTTTTTCTGTTGTTTGCACTATTGAAACTCTTCTGTCAGAATCATCTTTGAGCCTTTCCACATATCCTTCTGAGATAAGCTTATCCACAATAGGCGTTAAATTAGGAGCTGAAATGTTTAGTCGTTTTGCAAGCTCAGACATGTTTATCGGACCAAACACATCTATAATATGCAACACATGTATAAACCTCGGCAAAAGTCCATAGCTTTCAGAAAACACATCTTTTTTAAGAATCTTATTGGTTATTAGCGGAAAAAGAGACAACATGTTTTCAGCAATCTGGCTTATCATCTCTTTTGAAATATTCATATCAGAACACTCCTTTTTAAGTTGAAAATTTTTGAGTAGAGTAATATAATATCTTGGAATAAATACCCTTAAAAACTTTTAAAGCCTCTCAATTTGTTATATGAACATAACTAATAAATTAATTCGGTAATATCAAAAGTTTTGATTTTTTGAGACAGAAAATAGTTATGATTTTATAATTATTATATTACTATAACTATTTCTAAGTCAATAAATTTACTTTAAGGAGAGTTGTCAATGACGGGGCTTGGAACGATAGTAAATGCTGTTTTGGTGGTTGTAGGTTCTATTTTGGGACTTACTCTAAAATCCGGAATACCAGAAAGATTTAAAACAACAATCATGCAGGCAATATCTCTTTCTGTTATATTCATTGGAATCTCCGGAGTACTGCAGGGTATGTTCAAGGTACTTTCAAACGGAAAAATAGACCGGCAGTTTATAATGCTCATGATTTTCTCTCTTGTGATCGGTGGAGTTTTTGGTGAGATATTGAAAATAGAGGATTTTTTAGAGTCATTTGGCGAAAGAATTAAAATGTCCATATCAAGATTTATAAAGTCAGAAAATTCTACGTTTACAGAAGGTTTTGTTACAGCAAGCCTTGTTTTTTGTGTTGGTGCTATGGCTATTGTAGGAAGCCTTGAAGATGGACTTGAGCATAATTATAGCATTCTCTTTGCAAAATCCATTTTAGACGGTATAACTTCAATAATATTTTCTGCAACACTTGGGATTGGCGTTATGTTTTCAAGCATAGCAATCCTTTTATATCAGGGAAGCATAACTCTTCTGGCAGGTTTTGTTAAACCATTTTTGACAGATACAGTTGTTCTTCAAATGTCAATGGTAGGTTCTGTTTTGATATTTGCAATTGGTCTTAACATGCTTGGAGTATCTAAAATCAAGGTTGGCAACCTTCTCCCTGCTATATTCGGACCTGTTGTGTGGTATATAATAAATTGTTTGATATAGAATTAAAAAACAAACTTATCAACAAAGAAAGGGGCGGTTGCAAAGGACAAATGCCTTTGCTCATTTGCCGCCCCTTCCAAAATCTATTCTAAAAGGAGGAGTCTTTTTTTCATCTCTTCTACTTAATATTAAATCCAAAAATTTTTAAAAAAGTATAAAGAAATATTTAAAAATTTGTAAATAATCTTTTAACAAAAACATGACAAATGTCACTACAAAAATTTTCTTTAATAGTTTATTCTAATATCAGCAGTAAAATTTAATTTTTGTAAAGAAGGTGTTAAAAAGTCATGCATGCACTTGAAGTCAGAAATCTTGTGAAAAGATATTCAAATGTTCTTGCTCTTGATAACCTTTCACTTTCGATAAAAGAAGGAGAGGTTTTTGGACTTTTAGGTCCAAACGGTGCAGGAAAAACAACTTTTATAAACTGCATATTAGGACTTACATCATTTGACAGAGGCGAAATATATATCTTCGAAAAACCTTTAAATAAAGCTTTGAAAGAACTAAAATGGCAAATTGGAATTGTTCCTCAAGAAATAGCACTTTACAGCAACCTTACCGTCTATGAAAATCTCAGTTTTTTTGGCTCTCTTTACAACTTATCAGGTAGAGTTTTAAAAGAAAGAATAGAATTTGCACTTGAGTTTGTTCAGATGCAGGACAGTATGAAAAAACAGGTAAAAAATTTATCTGGCGGTATGAAAAGAAGGGTAAACATTGCCGCAGCTCTTTTGAATAATCCAAAACTCCTGATAATGGATGAACCAACTGTCGGAATTGATATATTCTCAAGAAAACTGATTTTAGAATCTGTTGAAAAGCTTTCTGGAAGTGGTATTACAATTATTTATACAACTCACTACATAGAAGAAGTTGACAGAATATGCACATCTGTTGCCTTTATAAACAAAGGAACTATAATAGAATACGGTCCAAAAGAGTTTCTTATCAGAAAACTATCAAACAACAATATAATAAGAATCAAACTTGGCAGATTCAAAGATGAGGCTATTTCAAAAATTAAGAAAATAAATGGAATAGAAAAAACATCTTTTTCTGAAAACGAACTTATAATCACTGCAAACAAGTCCAGCAATTTAATAAAAGATATCATCGAAATTCTCTCTCAAGAACAATGTGAAATAATTTCAATATCATATGAAAAGCCAACTATGGAAAAATTGTATTTTGCAGTAATGGGTTATACCATAGACGAAAAAGGAGAGGTTGTTCATGAAATCAGCAGTTAAAGCATTTTTCTTTACTTTAAAAGAAAATATTATGAGTATTCCGCTTCTTTCAATAATGCTTATCTTCCCAATTGTTATCATTTTTATACTTGGAAATGCTCTGTCTGGATACTTCAAACAAACTGACATTCCAAAGACTAATATTATTCTTGTTTTTGAAGATAATCTTAAACCATATATTTATGATGTTCTCTTGAAAAACGACAAAACCTTTTCAAAGCTGTTTTATGTAGAAGTTGTTTCTTCAAAGTCAGATGCTATAAAAAGGTTTTCAAATTCAAACAAATACGCAGCTGTTGTTTTGTTCAAAGAATGCCAAGAAAACAATCCAAAAAGCTACAGTCCTTTTGGTTTTGATATACAAATCACAGCAAAAGAAGGCTTTCCTGAAGCCGGTTTTGTAAAAGTTTATTTTTCTATATTTTCAAACTACTATAAATTTGCAAAAAGCATTTACACCCCTCAAGATATCCCAGAAAATGTAGAATTCGAATCTGCGTTTTCCGGACACTTCCCAAGAGCTATTGACTACTATGCCGTTACAATGGTTGTTATGATGGCTCTTTACGGCGCTTTTGCTGGAGTTGCTGTAATAGAAGAAGAAAGAAGACAGAACACCTTAATAAGACTTTTTGCATCACCTGAAAGACCACAGATAATATTTGTATCAAAAGCATTAGCGCAGACGGTGTTTTTGTACGCACAGCTTTGCATAATCATAATCTTTTCAAAGCTGGTATACCACGCTAACTGGGGCAAAAATCTTTCTTTTGTATTCCTTTTAATTCTAATATATAGTGTATTTTGCATTCTTCTTGGAATTTTGATTGCACTTGTTGCCAGAAGTTATGTTGTTTCAAATGTTTTGATAAGTTCATTTTCTGTTATAGCTACATTTCTGGTTGGTGGATATACACGAGTTGATATAACAAACAGATTTCTTGTTTTTATAAGAGACATTCTGCCAAACAACGTTGTGCAATCAACATTGTTTAGCATAATATATAATCCATCTGAAATAACCGTTTTGAAAAACGCATTTGTGTACTTCGGGGTGCTTTGCGCAGCAGCTGCAATAATATGTATATTTCTGATGAGGATGGTGAAACCATGGCAGTTTTCAAAATAAACATAAAGCGGCTTTTGAAAGATAAACTTAACCTGTTTTTTATGATAATACTTCCTGCAATTGCAATCTCATTTTCTACATTTTTTTCAACAAGTGTTGAAGCACCATACACCATTGGAATTATCACAGATACCGAAAAAAGTCCTGAGGTAAAACTTATTGAAAAAGAGCTCAAAAAATGTTTTAACATAAAACCTTTTGACAGATCAAAATCTATTGTGAACCAGATGGTACAAAGTGGAATTGATTGTGTGATTGATTTGACAAATAAAAATGTTGAAGATATATTAAATCAGAAGAGAAAAAGTATAAATATATATACATTTGGAAAATCTGAAACTCATATGATTGTAAAAGAATATTTAAACAGTACAATACGAATAATCATCTCACAAAAAAGACTTGTTCACGATTACTTAAAAGTGTCAGAAAATATATTGTCATATGCACCAGCTGTGAAAACCAATATTATCCATCAGAATTCAAAACAGCTGCCGATTACTTCTGCCTCTGGATTCTTTGTAATGTCTCTTTTCTGGCTTGCTCTGAATGCTTCAAACATAATTCTCAAAGATTATCATGAAAGAGTTATGCTTCGAATTCTTTGCGCTCCAATATCAAAACAAAGTTACATCCTCCAGTCAATTTTGAGTATATTCTCCGTAACGTTAATTCAGATAATTTTTTTTGTTGTAATGTGTACCTTTGGGTTAAAACTTTCTTTTGGTCAAAATATAGCAGCTGTTATTCTGGTTCTATCTGCCTGTAGCTTTATGTTTGTAGCATTTGGTGTTATGTTAATAAGCATACTAAATGATATGCGAAAACTTTCTACTATAAACTCAATGGTTGTAACAATAATGTGCATGCTTGGCGGCTGTTACTGGCCTTTGAATATAATGCCAAACTTTTTGCAAAAGATTGCTCTCATTTTCCCCACAACATATGCAGCAGTTCTGACTAAAAATGTGCTTCTTTCAAAACCACTTGGAAGTATGTTTTTAGATATAATCATAGTAATATCATTCTGCATACTTTTTATTCTGGTGGGAATAAAACAGCTTTCTAAAAATCTAATTGCAAAGGTGTAAACTACAAACTTTAAGTATGGTAAAATAAACTAACAAAATACTCTTTAACAGAGGTTCAGTATGCTATCGCTAATTATAGCTTCATACATACTCCTTAGTTTATATTCAGCTTCCAGATTATCAAAGATTTCTATATTTTTTCTGATAACATTTTTATCATTTGATTTTTTAAAAACTGAATATCTTAAATCCAGAACTTTAATCTTAACCGCATCTTTTCTTCAGCTTTTGATAATTGCAACTTCAGTTAACATGTGCGGATGGGAATTTTCTTTTCTTATACCATGCTCTGTAGCCATTTTTTTAAGCAACAAAGAAAAACCTTTGTTTGTTGCAACATTTGCAGTTTTGCTTGTGCCAGTATTTTTTATACCTCCAGTTATTATAAAAGACTACTTATTGATATCCGCGCTTGTTGTGTACACAGAACATCTACACACAACTTTTGAAATTAGCAGACAAAAATATCTGGAGAATATCGACAAGCTAAGGCTTTTAAATACACAGCTAAATAGATTGAAATCAGAACTTCTTGAATCCCAGCAGTATATAAAACAGCTTGCTGAAAAAACTCAGCAGATGAAGATGGCGTCATCTTTACACGACTCTGTAGGTCACAGCTTAGCTGCGCTCAATATTCAGCTGAACGCTTTGAAAACTCTTTTAGACAAAAAAGGAGTACTTGAAGATGACAAAATAAATCAGATTCTGTCATCCTGTTTGATGCATACTCAACTTTCGTATCAAAATCTTCGAAATTTTGTATATTCAAGTAAAGCTTCTTTTTTATCAAAAGCAAATTATCTGAACAATATAATAGAAAATTTTAACTTTTGCAATGTAAAACTTGTAACTGAGGGCAATATAGAAGATATACCTTCTCATGTATTCGAAAACCTTATGGCAATATTGAAAGAAGCTCTTGTAAACGTTTCAAAACACTCAGATGCAACCTCAGTTAAGGTTTGGCTCATTTCAAACCCTGAGTATGTTAGACTCCAAATACATGACAATGGTACCAAAAGAGGCGAAATCAGAGAAGGTATCGGACTTTTGAGCATAAAATCAAGGTCAAAATCAATGGGAGCAACAGTAAACATAGACAATCATTCTGGTTTTTCTATAGTTGTTTTCGTTCCATTAAAATATCAAGGGGGAAAGACTTGAGTGGAAAAAACAAGAATACTTATTGTTGATGACAATAAAGATGTTTTATATGGGCTAAAAATCATACTTGAACTTGAAAACTTTGAGATTACAGGGCTTTGTACAAATGCAAAAGAGGCAATAGAGTTTCTTGAAAAAAGAAATGCAGATGTTGTTCTTATGGACATCAGAATGCCTGTGATGGATGGAATTGAAGGCACCTTTAATATAAAAGTTAGATTTCCAAATGTCAGGGTTATTATACTTACAACCTTTTGCGAAGAAGATTATATAAAAAAGAGCCTGAGCTTTGGAGCAGATGGTTATATTCTCAAAAGCTCAGATGCTCAGCATATTATAGACACAATATATGCTGTTTTAGACGGCAAAGTTGTAATAGATAAGGAAATAGCTTTATTTGTTGCAAACATTTTTAAAAAAGACTTGCAAAATGTTAATACAACTGAAAATAAGTTAAAAAATCTTTCTGAAAGAGAACTTGAAATTGCAAGGTTAATTGCACAGGGATATTCAAATAAAGATATTTCAAAAATGCTTTTCATCTCAGAAGGAACTGTTCGCAATTATATCTCTACTATTCTTGAAAAGTTAGAACTTAAAAACAGAACTCAAATTGCTATATACTATCTGAGTAATTCCTTGCCCTTTTAATAATTTTGTTTTTCTTTTCTTATTTACCAAAGCCAAAAATTTTGTTTGTTTTTGCCTATTATTGTTAAAAGACTTAGAAAATATCAATATGAGTAATTAAAAATGAATAAAAACTATCATACTTTTAAATATATTTAGCTTGCTATAAATTGAAATGTGGCAACAAGTGCTATAATAAGAGCTTCCATTGCAAACTGTGCTGCCAGCTTCCCCTTTTTGAGTCCTAATGACCGCAATATACCTATCTCAAGCTTTCTTTCTCTTATCACAATACTCATAAGAAGCATTATGATAATAGCACCTGCTATCAATATTCCAATAATTGTAACCCTTGAAAAAGAGGAAATTCTTTCAATTGGTGCAGCTATTCTGTTGAACAGATTGTCATTTGCATTCAGCATATACTTTGTTGTGTCAATTCCAAGCTTTTGAGCATCCTTCTTGAAATTAGTTGATACCTTCTCATAAGCTCTCTGAAATTGACGCTTAGCCTCACATCATTGCTCAGCGATCTTCTAATATTCATAATGCTTGTCTTTGTTCCGCTCTCTATTGCAAATCCCATCATTGTGAGAAAAGATACAACAAATATTAAAAGTCCTAATAGTATACTTCTTGCAGGAATTCTTAAAATATTTCTCACCGAACGTTTTAACAGCCCTTGCATTTTCTGCTCCCTTCCTTATGCTTTTTAGTTAAATTATAATATATCAACCTTTTCAAAAGTTTAAAGGAATGGTTAACAATTTGTAAACAAATTGTCAATTAGGTGGTTTTCTTATGTTCAATAAACATTTAAAGAGGACTTTTCGAAATTCCTCTTGCAAAACTGTTTTAATTAGTTTATTATATAATTAAATGCTTATTAGCTTATAAAGCAGGTGAAAAAATGTTCAAGGAAGAGAGCATTGCTAAGATATTCAAAGCTCTTGGACATCCTTTGCGCATAAAGATTGTGAAATATCTTTTAGATGGCGAAAAGTGCGTATGTGAGCTGAACCAACTTGTTGAGTACTCTCAACCAAACTTGTCTCAGCATTTGAAAATTCTGAAAGATGCTGGAATTGTAGAAGCTAATAAAGTGGGTCTCAACATTTACTACAGAATTAAAAATGAACTTGTGAAGTCCTTAATAGAAAGTGCTCAAGAACTTGCTGCCGCTAATTTAAAAGCTTTTGTTGAAGAATAAAAAGAAAAACCTTTACAAGAAAATGGCGTAAAAATCTTGACCATGGGTGAAAGGTGTGATTTAGATTGTTTTTACCTGTGCAAAAGTTTGCTGATTTTTTAACATACTCAGTCTTTAAAATCCAGCCGGGTTCAAAACTTGCAAGTGCAGTTAACTTTTTTATCTTTGATACAATAAAGATCTTTATACTGCTTTTTATAATAGTCTTCATAATAACTTTTATAAGAACCTTTTTTTCTCCTGAAAAAACAAGAGACATTTTATCGCACAAAAAACAGCATGTTTACATTGCTCACATTTTAGCTGCACTTTTAGGAATTGTAACTCCGTTTTGTTCATGCTCAGCAGTGCCTCTTTTTATCGGATTTGTCGAAGCAGGAATACCACTTGGGGTAACATTTTCGTATCTGATTGCTGCTCCAATGGTAAATGAGGTTGCGCTTGGTCTTCTGTATGCAAACTTCGGACTTAGTGTGGCTACAATTTACGTTCTTTCCGGAGAAATAATTGCTATTGTATCTGGTATTCTCATCGGAAAGTTAAACCTTGAAAGATACGTTGAAGATTATGTGTTTAAAATAAAAGTTGGCGATGTTCAATACCAGGAAGAAAAGAAAACTCTCAACAAAAGGCTGTCAGAAACCCTTGAGTTTACCCTTCAGCTTATAAGAAAGGTATGGATATTTGTTGTTGTGGGAATTGGAATAGGTGCTTTCTTGCATGGCTACATCCCAACAGGAGCACTTGCAAAGATTGCCGGCAGAAACAATCCATTTGCTGTAATTTTCGCAACAGCACTTGGAATTCCTCTTTACTCCAATGCAGCGGGAATAATCCCTCTTGTTAGCGAGTTCAGACGACTTGGAGTTTCAATGGGAACATCGCTTTCTTTCATGATGAGTGTAACAGCACTGTCGCTACCTGAAATGATACTTTTAAGAAGAGTTTTGAAACCCCAGCTTTTAGCAATCTTTGTGGGAATTGTTGGCTGTGGTATAATTATAACAGGTTATCTTTTCAACTTGATTCTTGGATAAAATACTTTGAAAGGAAGGTGTATATTGAAATGGTAATTAAAATTCTTGGCGGTGGTTGCGCAAACTGCAAAAAGCTAATGGAAAATGCTAAAAAGGCAGTTGAAGAGCTTGGAATTCAGGCTTCATTTGAAGAGGTAAAAGATATCCAAAAAATAATGTCCTACGGTGTTATGAGAACACCTGCGCTTGTTGTAGATGAAAAGCTCATATTCTCTGGCAGAGTTGCAGGTGTTGAGGAGATAAAAGAGGTTTTGAAAAAAGAGGCAGGAAAGTAAAAACATTTTCTCTTGCGAGGCGGGCAGCACACCCGCCTCTTGACTTTCTATGTTGTATTTCCCATCACTCTTTTAGCTAACCAAAATTCATTTGTGAGACTTGTTCTATGTTTCAACTTTACAAATAAAAATTTTTTATTCACTAATCTACGAAACATTACTGTCCACTGCACCTTGCCCTGTTCACCTCAAGTTCTACCCAGCTCCCCCTCTTTTCCTGAACTCCTGGGCGCTCATACCTTTGTGCTTGTGAAAAACCCTGGCAAAGGTGGAATATGAATCAAAGCCAACCTCAAGCGCGATGTCTGTTACAGGCTTGTCGGTTGAAAGAAGCAGGCTGCATGCGTGCTGAAGCCTCACTTCGTTCAAAAAGTTGTGAAAGTTGCTCCCAACAAGCTTTTTAAAAAGCTGGCTTATGTAAGAGGGACTTAAGTGAAACTCTTTTGATAAAACCTTGAGGTCTATGTTCTGGTTATAATTCTTATGTACATAGTACACAAGCTGCCAGTAGTCGCTCGGAACAGGAATACTGTCTTTCTGAGTTCTGTTTTGGACAACAGAAGGAGCAGGTCTTTGAGAGTTTTCAGCACTTGCCAAATTCCTGCACCTATCAAAATATGCAACTATCTCCAAAATCTTGGCTTTGAGTATTATCTCTGCCCACACATCTTCCTGGTTAAAATACGTCCATGCTTCTTTGAAAAGCCTGTCCATCAACTCTTTTTCCTTGCCTTCAAAGTAGTAATAGGGAAGGACATTTTCGTCATAGCTTAAAAGCAGTTCTCCTATTCTGTAAAAAATGCTTGATGGTGCTAAAAGCTCCTCAAACGAAATGGCAACAACATAGATTGAAAGAGGGTTTTGCTCTGAATAATCTATTCTGTGAATCTGGTACGGCATGACAATTGAAAATGTGCCGGGTTTTAAGTTGTAGCTGATTGAATTTATATGTTCTGTCCCCTCGCCTTTGACAACATACATAAACTCAACAAAGTTGTGCCTGTGAAGTTTAAAATACCTTGGGTCTTCCCAGAAATTCAAGGCAAACTTCTGTGGTCGCTGGCTAACATAATCAAAAATCTCTTCTATGTAAAGAGGCTCTTTTTCAGGCATTTATCATTTCCCCTTAACAATTTTAAATTCTCGTGCTAATTCTCATTATACCCCAATTTGCAATGCAAATTAAAGTGTGCTAAAATCTTTTTTGCAGGTGCTTCAAAGCGCTGCCCGGGTCGCGGCAAACCCCGGTCAAAAAAACAAGGAAAGGAAGTGCAAATTCTATGTCTGACAAGTACCAGCAAAGAAGATTTGACATCTATGGGTATGAAAAGATTGACACAGAGGTTTTAGAAGCAATTCCATATGAATACCCTGAAAAGAACACGGTGGTGGAATACATCACAGAAGAGTTTTCATCAGTCTGTCCATGGACAGGTCTTCCAGACACCGCAAAGCTTACAATTCGATATATCCCCCACCAAAAACTTGTTGAGCTAAAATCTCTCAAGTATTATCTTACCTCATACAGAAACGTTGGGATACTGCAGGAGCATGCAGTAAATAGAATCCTGGATGACCTTGTAAAACTACTTGAGCCAAAGTTCATGGAAGTGATTGGAGAGTTCCATGAGCGCGGGGGAATATCAACAAAAGTAGTGGCAAGGTATGAAAAATAACACCTTGCCACTTTTTAATTTTTTACTCAGCCCCTTCAAACATATTCACCACAAACTGCAGGTTGTCAAGCCTAAAGAGTGAGAAGTTGTCCCAGAAGATGCAGCTTCCACACACAATAAGTTTTCCGCCACTTTCAAATCTTTTTTGAGCAATAAGCACAGGCGATCTCTTGCCACTGTCTGTGAGGCTAGTCTTTCTTGCCCTTAGCACAACCTCAGCTCCATTTTCCACTTCAAGAGGAGCTGAGTATGGAAACACAACCTCTTTTACACCTTCTCGGTAAAGTTTTACTTCATCTGTTGTTATTATAAAAAGGTCATCTTCTAAATGGTGCATCTCATCCTTTATACCTTCTGGCAATATGTCTATCCCATAATCTCTTGTTATGCTATTGCAAATCTCAGAAACACCGTCTTTGTTTTTGAAATGCGCTGTGAAGATGATCTTCTTGCCTTTTTGCTCCAGAGATTCTCTTATTTTTTCCTTCTCTTCACTGCTGAAAGGATTTTCCGGGTAGTTGAAAACTATGACATCATACTCAAAAGCCTGTCAAAATCATCTACCTCTTCAATTTCAATTTTTCTTCTGCAGAGCTCCTTGTAAAGTCCTGAAAAGTAATAGCCGTCTGTGAGCAGAAACTCCTGGTGAGTTGCGCTCCACGCAACTTTCATCCTCTTTCTCACCCTGCGTGTTTTAGTTTTTTAAATATTTGGCTGGACAAATTCTTATTTTCTTGTTAATACTTTATATAATTTATTTTATCATCCTCAACAATCTTCTCAAAAGCCTTAAAATGTGCAAAATTGCTCTCTAAAGGTATATCTATTTTTAGTCAAAAAGTGATATCATATATTGTGTAATTCTACAGAGCAATCTTCTTAAAGCTTAAAACCTTGTATTATTTTATCTCGATACATGCAAATTTTGGAAGGAGTGATGGAAAAAGTAATGCACAGAGAAGAAGACACAAAGATCAATAAAAACATACTCATCGCAACAACACTTTCTTCTTTTTTGGTGCCGTTTATGTCAAGCGCAGTCAAACATTGCCGCACCAGATATAGCAAAAAGTTTCAAACTCAATGCTGAAGAGCTGAATCTTATTATAAGCATATTTTTGATATTCTCTGCAGCCTTCATTCTCCCCATGGGAAAGCTTTCTGACACATTTGACAGGACAAAGATATTCAAAACAGGGCTTTTGTTGTTTACACTTTCAACCCTGATGTGTGCTCTTTCAAACACGGTAGAAATTCTTTTTGTCTTTCGTGCTCTGCAGGATTTTTCTCAGCCTTCACATTTGTTACATCAATGGCAATCTTGATTGAAAATCACTCACCACAAATAAGAGGAAGGCTTTTGGGAATAAACACAGCAGTTGTGTATTTGGGAACATCCTTAGGACCTTTTTTGGGTGGTGTGCTTGTAAAGCTGTGGGATACAGGAGTGTATTTTTTTTCGGATTTGCCATAGGAGTTGTTTGGATCATTTGTGAGTTTATTTTTGCTCCAAAAAGAAGTGAAAAATACAAGGCAGGCAAAACTGGTTGACAGCCTCAAATCGCTTGACAAAGTCGGGGCTATTTTGTCAATGACAGGGCTTTTCTTTTGATGTACGGAGCATCTACATTTGAGCTTGGGAATACCTCTAAAATTCTGTTTTTTGCAGGTTAATTTTGATGGTAATTTTGTTGTTGTGGAGGCAAAACTTCAAAATCCCATTTTGGACGTAAAACTGTTGTAAAATCCCTCAGTTTGGATTTTCAAACTTGGCAGCGCTCATAAACTACAGCTGCACATTTTCTGCATCTTACCTTCTGTCGCTTTATCTTCAGCTTGTAAAAGCTCTGCCTTCCCCAGCTTGCAGGTTCTATTTTGATTGTCCAGCCGCTTTCGCAGGTTATAACCTCATTGATTTCTGCAGAGCTTCTGAAAAGATCGAGCCGCGCAAACTTGCAACAGCCGGCATGGTCCTCACAACCATAGGTCTTTTTGTTTTTTCGCTCTTTAGCAGTAAGACAAGCCTTGTCTTTGCAGTAGCCAACCTTATTGTGATGGGAATTGGTTTTGGACTTTTTTCGTCGCCAAACACAAATGTTGTCATGAGCTGCGTGCCAAAATCGCTTTATGGCACGGCATCATCAACAATATCTGTCATGAGAGTTGTAGGCCAGGCATTTTCAATGGCAATTGTCTCGTTTGTATCGAGCATATTTTTGAAGGGTGTGAACTGTCGCACGAAAACTATCTTCTCATTCTAAAGAGCACGAAGACAAGTTTTTTGGTGTTTGCAAGTCTTTCCATTCTGGGAATTGTTGCGTCGTACAAGAGAGGGAATATATATAGTAGGAAATAGCTGAGCTGAAAAAGGGCAGTACTTTGAAAAAGTGCCTGCCCCTTTTGTTTTTGCTTCCAAATTACATCATTTTTTATTTTAGAACCTTTATTATCCTCAACAACCGGATTTGACTGGGGATTTTTAGGATTTGTCTTAAAAGTAACCTCAACATCGGTATTTTCATCAAGATAAGAAACCTTGTCTGCAACATTACTTATCTGCAGAACAACATGTTTTTGGTCAAACAGAAACTCTGCAAAGTTGTTGTCCGCAAGCCCTACAAACTTCCCCCTGAGCGTCACTTTATCAGGCTTGTCGATTTTTATAATTCTTGGATTTGCACCTTCTTGCGGTTTTTCAAACTCAACCTCTACAATGTCGCCTGGTGATAGGTTTAAGTTTGGTATCTGCCCATCAATTTCAAACTCTTTAAAATCAAAAGCTGTATTAAGAAGTGAAAGCTGTATTGTGTGGGCATCAACATCGCCATAAAATCTTGCAACAGCCTTATAAGTGTCCAAAGTTTGCGAAAAATCTTGCACCAGTTGTTGATTCTGCCCTGCCGTAGTTACTTGGTCCTGGGGTTGAGTTTGGCTTTCTTCTGAAGGTTGCTGCTGAGCATTTTGTGTGCTTTGGGGAATCTGCCCTGATGTTTGTTGCTTGTTTGTAAAATGTCCTGCCATGTAATACCCTGCCAAAATTCCCAAAACAACTATACCCATCACTACAATTGACAATCAAAAACCCTCTTTTTGCCACTTTTTGCCTTTTCATGAAATAAATACCCCTTTTTATATCTAAAAAGCCCAAATTATTTTTATACCTATAGTCTACAGCAAAGCCATATCAAAATCAATGGAATTTAGCTCGCAGCAGCTCTTTTGTAGTGCCTGCTTTGTCCTTTTCCCTGTCCCACTTTTCTGCCAAGTGAAACAATGATTGACTCAATGCAGCCTCTACACTTTGTAGCATCCTCATTATACAAATCTTTCCAGGATATAGCTCATATTTTAGCTTGTACTTGAGGTGATTTACATTTGGCATCACAATATTAGCACCGCACATGAGCCCCTTTTGTCTTCCAAGGGGGTCTAAAGTACCAAGCGCAGTTGTTGCCGGAATATTAGCATCTGGAATTAAAAGCCTCAAAATGGCAATGCTCTTGAGTGTCAAATCCACCGAACCTTCCTTTGCATCTTTTAGAGGCGTCTGTGGGTGAGGAATAAAAGGTCCAATGCCTATCATGTCTGCATCAAGCTCTTTTACAAGAAGTATGTCCTGTGCCAGATCATCAATAGTCTGCCCTGGAAGACCTATCAAAAAACCTGTCCCAAGTTCATATCCAAGACTTTTAAGCCATTTTAAGCACTCAATTCTTTTTTCAAAGCTCATGCCAGGATGATATTGTCTGTAGAGTTTTTCATTTGAAGTTTCAAACCTCATCAAAAACCTGTCCTCCGGCATCTTTGAACGCCTTGTACTCATCATACGACCTTTCACCAATCGAAAGTGTTATTGCAACATCAACATTTTGTTTTATCTTCTTTATTATTGAGCACATTCTATCTTTTGTGTAAAACATATCCTCACCAGACTGCAATACCACCGTGCGGTACCCCATCTGATACGCCCTTTTTGCAACCTCTACTATCTCATCTTCTTGCATTCTGTATCTTTGAGCTTGGCTATTGCTTTTCCTCAATCCGCAGTAAAAACAGTCGTTTTTGCAGTAGCTTGAAAATTCAATAAGTCCTCTTAAAAAACCTCGTCGCCCACATGCTCTTTTCTTACCATGTCTGCTGTTTTGAAAAGAAGGTTTTT
>Ga0073360_125_pt1 | contig 31516 bp, 22 predicted proteins | sample YelNatPosite1Avi_FD_63906 | JGI IMG/M metagenome (GOLD analysis project Ga0073360, IMG submission 63906) | Hot spring thermophilic microbial communities from Obsidian Pool, Yellowstone National Park, USA - site 1 Avi (version 2) (version 2) | ecosystem: Environmental > Aquatic > Thermal springs >... | reverse complement strand
GGGATATTGGCAGGATAATTGATGAGAGGTATGAACTTGTTGTTAATGTGAGAGATTTTTTAAAAAAGATAGACGAAAAGATAATTGCGCACAAAGACAAAAATCTTATCCAGAAAACCAAACCCGATATTGAAAAGATAATATTTTTACTTGATGCTTTGAATGAAGATTTACAATCATTCAGAGATGAAAATACAAAAAAGGTTTTCAAAGAGTATGAGAAGGAGCTATTGGAGTATTTAAATAAGGCTGATAAAATGATTTTGCAAAGCTAAGTACAATTCAAACTGAGACTGCCTTAATAGGGCAGTTTTTTTATTGTTCTTTATTGACCCAATAGAGCATCTTTTGAACATCTAAAAAATTAAAAATTTTTCAAAAATAAAGAAGGGTTTTAGAAATTAATGTCGAAATATAATATTAAATCCCAGATTGATGCAAATTATTATAATAGGTGGGATATTATACATGAGAGCAAAATTTATTTTTGAAGTAAGTGAAAGTCAAAGTGAGTTACATAATCTTCCTGTCTATTACAGAACTGTTTTCATGAGCTTTTTAAAAAGAGCACTATCGCTATATAACAAGGATTACTTCGATAGAATTTACTGGTGGGGTGAAAAAAAGAACAAGTGGCAAAAACCTTTTGTCTTTGCCCTAAATCTTCCAAATATGAATTTTCAAGATGATACAGTTTATTTCAGAGGAGATATCATGTTCAATCTTTCAACATCTGACTATGAGTTTTTTGTAAACATGTATAACAGCTTACTCAATAGCAATCTTTATCCGTATCCTTTAACAGATAACTGCAAGATTGCACTCAAGCGAATGTATTTAGTAAAAGAACCGGAAAAGTTTGACTCAAAAATGGTCTTCAAAACATTTTCACCAATTTTGATTGAGAAAAAAGAAGGCAACAAAAAGGTGCCTGTTTTGCCTTTTGATGAAGGGTTTGAAGATGTTTTCAACGAAGTTGTTGATTTTGAAATAAGAAATGTTCGGCTTTTAAGAGGGCAAAATAAAGGACTGCACAAAAGACTAACTTTCAGACCAATAAATGTTCAAAAGACTGTTGTAAAACATAGAATCTCTGAGTTTGTTGAGAATACAGGTAAAGATATAATGTTTTTGACAGGGTTTTCTGGAATATTTGAACTATCAGGAGACCCGGAAGATTTAAAAGAACTGTATCAAAACGGCATAGGATTTAGGCGTGGCCAAGGGTTTGGATTTGTTGAGGTGGCAAAGTGAGCAATATAGTAAAAAAGGGGAATATTCAGAGATGTTGGAAAGAGTATATTTAGGAGATTGGGCTTATAATGCAGGAATAATTGGTTTTATTGAAATTATGCTGGATGGAGAAGATATAGCTTCTCAAAATATCATCACAATTGGCTCAAACTATATAGAGTTTGACAGAAATAATTTAAAAGGGTTTTCTGACAAGTTTTTTAAAAAAGCTTATCAGAGGTATCCCAGAACAGATGAGTTACTTGATTTGGGGAATAAATTATTGCAAAGATTAGAAAATAATGATTTTGATAAAAATTTAAAACAAGAAATAAGTAACTTTAAAAAGAGAGTAGAAGGATTTTCCAAGTTAAAGCAATTGGTAGATAGCTATAAGCTAACTTTGCCAAGAAATTTTAATAACGTTGACGCTGAACAGTATATATCTCAAATAATTGATTTATTGAATGCAAATAAACAAGAGTTAATCGAAGATAATGTTAAAACTTATCTTAAAAATACAAGTTCAATATGTGGTGATAGAAGTTTTCTAAATAGGAATTTTAAAGGAGAATTAAAAAAGAAATTTTTTGATGATTTTGAAGGACCAATAGTTAACCAAACAAATAGGCAAGACAAAAATCATGATTGCATCTTTTGTGGACTAAGACCTGCAAAAAAGGATGCTTTATTAGACACGGGACTTGTAAGCTTTTTGGGTGCTAATAAAGATAACAAGAATTTTTTCTGGAATTTCAAGCCGCAGCTGCCTATTTGTGAGATTTGTGAATTAATATACTTTTGCATATTTGCAGGCTTGACCGAATTTAGAATAGGACAAACCAAAAAGTTTTATTTTGTAGATAGGAATACCTCTGTGTTGGAGCTTTATCAAACAAATAAGCTGTTTATGGAGATGATGGCAAAAGAAGAAAACATATTAAAAGAAAAAGGTATTTTGAATTTTATTAATGACTATTTGTTGACAAAATTTAAAGAAGAAAGTAAATTTAGATTAACCAATAATATTATGTTCATTGAAATAGATTTAACTTCTTCTGTAGCACCAAAGCTTTATGGCTTTAGTATCACAAAACAAAAAGCAGAATTTATAAATTCAAACTATGATTTACTTAAAAAAACAACGGGAAGTTACATTAGAATTAAAGAAAATGTTTTATATCCTTTTAGCGAATTTATGCAAAAGTTTATAAACAATACATTAAGCTCTCAATTTTTATCGTTTTTAGAATACCAATACTTGAATTCCCAAAAACCAAATTCCAAGATAAAAACAAATCTTTCTCCTTATAGGTTACAAATTTACAACATGCTCATATATAAATATCTAAAAAGTGTAAAGAGAGGTGAAGATTTAATGGATGAAAAATGGTTGTGGAAAATGTATTTCTTTGGTCAAGAGCTGAAGAAAAAATTCTTGGAATCAAAAGCTGAAAATAAAGTGACCAGCCTTGCTTACAGATTAATTTCAGCTCTAAGGATTGGCGATATAAATACATTTATGAATCTTATTATTAGAACGTATATGAGCTATAGTATGGAAGTTCCTGCTTTGTTTGTGTCGTGTATCAAGAATGAAGAAAATTTTTGTGCACTTGGTTACAGCTTTGTAAATGGACTTCTTGGTGTTGAAATTGAAAAGGATGGAGAGATAGAAAACAGTGAGGAGGTTGAAGAGAATGTTTAAAAATGCAGGAATTACATTGACAGTTGTGTTTGAAGCGATGAGCTTGAACTATGGTGAGAGTATAGGAAACATTTCAGAGCTTAAAAAGCTTACGAGAGAAAATAAGGTATATACTTATATGTCGAGACAAGCTTTGAGATTTGAAAAGTACAAATTTATGATGGAAAACGCTGGTATCAAGGAAACTCCAGTAACAGGTGATGAGCAGGTGGTCCAGTTTAAAAAAGAAGCAACAATTACAGAGTATCCAGAGATAGACTTGTTTGGTTACATGAAAACATCAGGGCAAGGTCAAAATGCGCAAACACGAACAGCAGTTGTAAAAATCACACCAGCCATTTCTTTAGAAGAGTACAAGAATGATATGGAATTTGCTACAAACTTAAATTTGGCAAAAAGAGCAAATACTAATCCAAATCCATATCAGCTTGAACAGCACAAATCCTTATACACTTATACAGTAGCAATTGACTTGGACAGACTGGGTAAAGATTTTAATGAAAAGGGAGAATTGGTTGAAGAGATTCCAGCTGATGAAAAACTTAAGAGGCTTTGTAGCTTATTTGATGCAATAAAGTTTTTGAGCAGAGAAATTAAGGGAAGAAGAGAAAATTTAAGCCCGCTTTTTGTGATAGGAGGGCTTTATCCAGTAAAAAATCCATTTTTCTTAAATAGAATAAAGCTTATAAAAGAAGATTCAGCCTATGCAATTGATCCAAGGCTTCTTCGTAGCACATGTGAGCTAACTCTACCAAATGGGAAAAAGGTCTTTGATTACACTCTATTGGGAATATTAGAAGGCTTTTTTGTAAATGAGGAAGAGTTCAAAAAACTTCTCCCAGCTTCAAGTGGCACAATTGATTACTTCTTTGAGAATTTGAAGGAAAGAGCAAGAAAATATTATGAAGAGGGGACAGTTTAAAGATGCTCAATAGCCTTTTAAAAATTAAGATTTATCAGCCTTTTGCAAATTTCAGAAAACCATTTTCATATGGGATAGTAGACTCTTATCCTCTGCCACCACCATCTACTGTGAAGGGGTGGCTTCACAATATTTTAGGTGCTAAAAATGGTGAGTATTATGAAATGGCAGTATCAGTATGTGGGAGATTTAATTCTATTTCATATGATATTCAAAGGATAGTAAAATTTGATAGACTGAGGAAAGAAGACACTATTGCTCCTGTTGTAAATGAGGTTTCTGCAAGAGTACAGAATAGCATTATATATGTGACAAACCTTGTTGATGTGCAGCTGTGTATTCATGTAAATGCTGAAAGGAATGTTTTAGAAAAAATATACAAAAACATCTTTGATTCTTACTGGGGTTTGGGTCGAAAAGAGGATTTGATGAGGATAGACGAGATAAAATTCTTTGAGCCAAGAAAAGTAGAGTACAGAAAATATATAAAGAAAAGACCTCCAGAGATAGGAATGTATTTGAAAAGCTCAACTGCTGAGACACTAATGATTGATGGAATCAGATTCAGGCTCAACAATAGATATGAAAAGACCAAAGATGGTTTGAGGATATTTACTGACAAAAAAGATGTTGTTTTTGTTGAAACGTTGGTTCAGTTAAACCCAATGGCAATCATTGAAAAAGAGGTTTTTGTAGATGATGAGGACATTATCATTGATTTAATAGGTGATGAGATGTATGAAAATTGATATATATAAGGATATAGAACTTTATGCAAAGAGATTTAAAAGTAATAAGGGAAATAAGTATCAAACTATCTATCAACACACGATGGATTTATTAAACAATATGGAAAAACTATTTGAAGAGTATAATGAAGAGATTGAGGAAAGTTGCATAAAACTGCAAATAAATTACCAAAAGCTCAAATATCTTTTAAAATTAGCAATAATATATCATGACTTGGGCAAGGCAAATTCGAAATTTCAGCAAAAAATAAGGGATAAGACAAGAGTAAAGGAGGTACCTCAAGTTAAAGGTTTGTCTAAAGAGGTGCCTCATAACTTTATATCTATAGCTTTTGTCGATTTGGAAGATGAGATAACAGCAGGAAATATCACTGTTGAAGATTTAGAAAATCTACTTTTTGCAATTGCGTTTTCGCATGATAGAGATTTTGATTTTAATTGTCAGTATTTTGAAAAATATATTTGTGAAGATGTTTCAAAGTATATAGAGAATAAGACATTAAAACCATTATTAGAACTCCTTCCCTCAGTTCTTGATAGGGATTTAATAATAAATAATTCAAACTATACATACAGAGTAATTAACCAATTAAGAGAATTAATGCTCAAAGATTCATATAATTTTTCCAACAAAAATACAATTTTCAGGACATTTTTGAAAGGTTTATTGCACAGACTTGATCATTCAAGTTCTGCAGGAATTAGCACAGAAGAACCAAAAATTAAAAATTTTCCTGAAAAGGTTGAAGTTTATTTAAAAAGCAAGGGGAGTTTTAGTGGGTTTAAGGATTTTCAGAAAAAAGCAGTGGAACTTTCAGGAAGAAATATTATTTTATTTGCTCCGACTGGAAGTGGGAAAACAGAGTTTGGAATAAACTGGGCATTTAAAAGTAAGTTAATTTACACTCTTCCAATTCGTGTTTCGATAAATGCAATGTATGAAAGACTTGCGAAAATCTTTGGTGAAGATAAAGTTGGAATTTTACATTCTGATAGTATGATATATCTGCTTGAAAGATATATGGAAATATATCGTGAAAATCAAGAATTAGAAACTCTATTTGATAGTGTTGATCTTGCTAAGAATATGAGTCTACCAATAATTGTTACCACAGGAGACCAGATTTTTACCTCGGCTTTGAAGTGGCCAGGCTTTGAAAAGATTTATTCTCTGTTTTTATATACAAAGATTATAATAGATGAGCCGCAGAGCTATTCACCAGAATCTTTGGCAATTATAATAAAAGCATTACAAGAAATTATAAGTTTAAACGGCAAGTTTTGTTTGATGAGTGCAACAGTTAATCCACTTATTTTGAAATACCTTGGGAATTATGCTGATTATATACAAGCATATTCAGATGAGGAATTAAAAAAGAAATATTCTCATATTATTAAAATCAGGCAACTTTCAATTTTAGATTGTATTGATGAAATAATTGAATGTGGAAGGCGAAAAAATGTACTTGTTATATGCAATACCGTAAAAAGGGCACAGGAAGTTTACAAGGTTATACATGAAAATTTAAGAGGATTTGAAAAAATTCATGTTGAGCTTTTACATTCACGCTTTTTAGAAGGGCAGAAGACACAGAAGGAAAAAATTATTATTTCAAATCAGATGAGAAACGGGATTGTAATTTCAACTCAACTTGTTGAAGCATCGCTTGATATAGACTATGATATATTGTTTACCGAGCTTGCCTCAGCAGATTCTTTACTTCAACGAATGGGAAGAATATATAGAAAAAGACAATATGAAGAAGCGGTTCCGAATGTCATCATTTTAACAAAAGAGCCGAGTGGAATTGGAAAGGTATATCAGAAAGAAATTGTTGAGAGGACAGAAACATTTTTAAAAAAATTTCACGAGAATAAAATTACAGAGTATGATAAAAAAGAACTTAATGAGTATGTATATGATATCGATGCACTTTCAGCTACAAATTTTATAAACAAATTTAATAAAGCATATGAAATTTTAAAACTTGGATTTAGATCGGAGAAAAAAATTGAGGCTCAAAAAATTTTTAGAGATGTTGTTACGATATCAGGGATACCAAGAGAGGTATTTAACAAAAATATTGACGAGATAGAAGAAATTGTTGATAAGATAAACTCAAAAGATTTGAATTCTATTGAGAAATTAAAGTTAATTTCTCATATCAGAAAATATACAGTAACTGCCCCGCTATACTTTTTTGAAAAAGGTGGAATAAGCTGTTATGATAAAAAGTTAGGATTATATCTTCTTGATTGTGAATATGATGAACAATTGGGTTTAAAGCCACCAAAAGATATAGAAAAATCTGATATATGGTAAAAACCAATTGGAGTGGTGAAAGTGGAAGACGCCATGGAATTTTCTGACCTCAAGTTCCAAGGAATAAAAATCAACTACCTTTACATCTGCAAAAGAAAACTTTGGCTATTTAGCAAGAACATAACTTTTGAGAACAAGTCTGACAAGGTGCTTCTGGGCAAAGTGTTGCATGAGTACTCGTATCCCAAAGAGAATACAAAAGAGGTTTTGATAGACAATCTTATCATGATAGATATTTTATCAGATGGCAGCATCAGAGAAGTAAAGTACAGTAGTAAGATGAAAGAAGCTGATATAATGCAGGTTATGTACTATCTTTACTATCTTAAGCAAAAAGGAATTCACAAGCAGGGGATAATAAATTATCCCAAGGAAAAAAGAAAAGAAGTGTTAGAACTTACACCTGATTATGAAGAAAAAATAAAACAGGCACTAAGAGAGATAGAAGAGATAACAACAAAATCAATTCCGCCACCTGCGCAAAAACAAAAGATTTGTAAGTCGTGTGCGTACTTTGAGTTTTGCTGGGGGTAAAATCATGCAGAAAACATTGTATATTACTTCAAATGGAAGGCTACGAAGACATGAGAATACTTTGTATTTTGAATCTGGGGAAGAAAAAAGAGCAGTTGATATAGAAAATATTGAGCAAATTCACATCTTTGGAGAGGTAGATTTGAACACAAAAGCTTTAAATTATATCTCTCAATATGGAATTATTCTTCACTTTTACAATTATTACGGATTTTACTCTGGAAGTTTTTTGCCTCGCAAGAAAAATGTATCTGGAGAAGTAGTAGTAAGACAGGCTCTGCATTATCTAGAGAGAGAAAAAAGATTGTTTTTGGCATATTGTTTTGTTGAATCAGCTGTGCATCACATGATGCGAAACTTAAGAGAAAGAAAAGAAGCTGAAGCCTTTTTGACTGCAATTGAAGATGAGTGGGAAAAGGGAAGATTTGCTATATCGAGCGTTACAGAGCTGATGGGCCTTGAGGGGAGAATTCGCAATATATACTATCAATCTTTCAATCAGTTTTTACCAGATGATTTTGCAATTGAAAAAAGAGAAAAAAGACCACCTACAAATCCTATTAATGCTTTGATTTCGTTCGGGAATAGTCTGATTTATAGTCATACACTTTCTCAGATTTATCAAACCCAGCTTGATCCAACAATTAGTTTTTTGCATGAACCAAGTGAAAAGCGATTTTCTCTAAGTCTTGATATTTCAGAAATTTTTAAACCACTGATTGTTGACACTGTAATATTCAAACTTCTAAATAACCATCAAATTACTCTTGAACATTTTGATGAAGATTTGAATTATTGTTATCTTAATCAAGATGGAAGGAAGATATTTATAAAAGAGCTTCAAACCAAGCTTGAAACCACAGTGCGACACAGACAGCTCAATAGAAATGTTTCTTACAAGGGTTTTATAAGACTTGAATGCTATAAGTTGATAAAGCATTTTATAGGTGATCAGGTTTACTCGCCACTTAAGGCATGGTGGTAGATAAATTCAAGGGAGTGAAAAAAGATATTTGTCATAGTCACATATGATATCAATGAAAAAAGAGTTAACAAGGTGAGAAAGATTTTGAAAAAGTACTTCACATGGGTTCAAAACTCAGTGTTTGAAGGTGAAATTACGCTGGGCAAGCTTGAAAAATGTAAACGTGAACTTTTATCGGTTATAGAAAAAGATGAAGATTCAGTGTATTTTTATGAAATGGAATATAAACTTGTGTGCAATAAAAAGATTTTAGGTCAAGAGAAGAATTATGATTCTATTATAATTTAAAAATTTCAGGCCAAATCTATTGATGAACTCGTATTCCATAATAATCCATTTTGCAGCGAGGCTTATAACTATTTTAAAGTTTCTATCTTCTTTTCCTCCAAGCTTCTCAAGACTCTTTGCTATTTTATTACAAAAACCCAACTATCCCCTCGCTGCAATTTATTCTTATTGTGGAAAATTTGCTGATAGGGTATAATATAGATGTAAGATGGGAAAAGGGATATTTATTATTAATGGGTTTTATCTGAACTATGAGGGATGTAAACTACAGGAGGGAACGAGCAAATTGATAACACTGACTTGGTTTTATCTGAACTATGAGGGATGTAAACTTTAGAGAAAAAGGATTAGAGGTACTTGTGATTGATACGTTTTATCTGAACTATGAGGGATGTAAACAACGGGAGGTGAGGTTGATTGACATTATTAGATATTGTTTTATCTGAACTATGAGGGATGTAAACTTTCCCAGCAAATATTTACCTTTTCTACTATCGGAAAGTTTTATCTGAACTATGAGGGATGTAAACCTGAAAAACTTTATATTACCTTTTCCTTTTAACTCAGGGTTTTATCTGAACTATGAGGGATGTAAACTAAATTCTTATGCTTTACCTCGTATTCTGCTAAAGTCCGTTTTATCTGAACTATGAGGGATGTAAACGCGATCGAAGAATCAAATTTTGTTAAGTCTGTCATATGTTTTATCTGAACTATGAGGGATGTAAACTGCAGTTGACGATTTAAGAGCTATATTCATGGCCGTGGTTTTATCTGAACTATGAGGGATGTAAACTGGTTGAACAAAACTGGTTGATTATTAAGTTGCTAAAGTTTTATCTGAACTATGAGGGATGTAAACAAGACTGCTCAAGATTATGAGCCGATAGGTGAAATTCGTTTTATCTGAACTATGAGGGATGTAAACATTATGTTAGGTTGCTTTTGAGGGCGAAGGAGTTAGAGTTTTATCTGAACTATGAGGGATGTAAACACCAATTCTTTATTCAAAAATTCATTGGCTGCCTCCGTTTTATCTGAACTATGAGGGATGTAAACGAGAAGCCTATTTTTGATTTTGATTTAAAGTTGTTGGGTTTTATCTGAACTATGAGGGATGTAAACATGTTTTGACAAGCCCAATGGGGACCGGCGGGGTGGGTTTTATCTGAACTATGAGGGATGTAAACAAAAATTGTTCCCACAAATCCAATCCCCATGTTGCTGGTTTTATCTGAACTATGAGGGATGTAAACCTTAACTTTGCTTTTATCCTCTCTCGTCTAAATTGTTGTTTTATCTGAACTATGAGGGATGTAAACATGCTTTAGATTTGTAAAACTTTTCTGCCCATTTCTGTTTTATCTGAACTATGAGGGATGTAAACTAACAATTTGTTCACAATTTCTTGTCTATTTCTTTTGTTTTATCTGAACTATGAGGGATGTAAACTTAGAAGCACAAGGAATTATAAAATACGAAATTGAAGTTTTATCTGAACTATGAGGGATGTAAACATTAAGTCTTCAAGTTCATGACCATAATCCCAAGAATGTTTTATCTGAACTATGAGGGATGTAAACTTTCTTAATGGTATTCACATAAGTGTATGGATTCTGTGTTTTATCTGAACTATGAGGGATGTAAACTTTTCTCTGTCTCCCTTCTCTTCTGATTTTCCCCGCCGTTTTATCTGAACTATGAGGGATGTAAACAAAGAACAGCAACAGTTAATAGAAGGTTTAAAGCAACGTTTTATCTGAACTATGAGGGATGTAAACAAAAGACTTTCGGTGTTACTTAAGAGATTAGTACAGCGTTTTATCTGAACTATGAGGGATGTAAACCTTTAAAAATGCGCTTCTGTATTCTGGTGTTGCCAAAGTTTTATCTGAACTATGAGGGATGTAAACAATGTGCTTTGAAGGGTGTCCAATGAAAGAAAACCTCGTTTTATCTGAACTATGAGGGATGTAAACCTCTTCCCCGTTGACTATGACAACAGCCAGGCTGTTAGTTTTATCTGAACTATGAGGGATGTAAACGCAAGCTAAGGCAAGAATACACCGAATCGGACAGCAAGTTTTATCTGAACTATGAGGGATGTAAACTTTTTTTGTTGTTTGTGGTGTAGAAAAGGTGTTGACAAGTTTTATCTGAACTATGAGGGATGTAAACTTTGGCATTATGTCATATAATATTTCTTCTACTGTCAGTTTTATCTGAACTATGAGGGATGTAAACTTTAAAGCCCTGACTACATTATCCACACACATCATAGTTTTATCTGAACTATGAGGGATGTAAACAGTGACCAAGCAAAAAAGACCGCTGAGGCATTGGGGTTTTATCTGAACTATGAGGGATGTAAACCTTCTGTTGTTTTTCCTTTTACCATTGGGAATCCACAGTTTTATCTGAACTATGAGGGATGTAAACGTTTTTAACGCTACACGTAATGTTATATCACATTCACGCAGGTTTTATCTGAACTATGAGGGATGTAAACGAAGAAATGATATAAATTTAGGAAAGATAGCACAACATGTTTTATCTGAACTATGAGGGATGTAAACAGGGAATATGCTTGGGATTTTACGGCTAACAACTTTAAGTTTTATCTGAACTATGAGGGATGTAAACGAATTTGAACCAAAGACATATGACAAATTAATTAAAGTTTTATCTGAACTATGAGGGATGTAAACAGGATATCAAAAGGGAAAGAGACCGTTTTGTAACAGTTTTATCTGAACTATGAGGGATGTAAACTGAAGGAATTATCAATTTTGCAACACAGCAGATTGTAAGTTTTATCTGAACTATGAGGGATGTAAACACTATTTGCACTGGTAACTCTGTTATAGCTCCAGCTGGGTTTTATCTGAACTATGAGGGATGTAAACAGTTTAGACTTGCCACGGATAGTAACGCAAAAATTTCGTTTTATCTGAACTATGAGGGATGTAAACGAAAAAGAAATAGAGATGAAAAGACTAAGCGAGCTTTTGTTTTATCTGAACTATGAGGGATGTAAACCTACATCTTTAAAAATCTCATTGAGCCCGTGCTGCTCGTTTTATCTGAACTATGAGGGATGTAAACTTTTCTAAAATGTAGTAGTAAGGAACTCTGTTGCGTGTTTTATCTGAACTATGAGGGATGTAAACTTGTATCTGTCTTCAAGACCTTTGAGGGTGATGATTTGTTTTATCTGAACTATGAGGGATGTAAACAAAGCGAAAGTCCCAAACGGCTTGCCTCTCTCTCTAGTTTTATCTGAACTATGAGGGATGTAAACGCATTTGTAAAACTCAAGTCAAACATCCTATAACTAGTTTTATCTGAACTATGAGGGATGTAAACACTAACAAGCTTAACAGCCAACTCCAACATTGCTTAAGTTTTATCTGAACTATGAGGGATGTAAACATAAGTTATTTAAAGACAACAGATATGTTGATACTGTTTTATCTGAACTATGAGGGATGTAAACTAAAGGTTTTGTATTTTTATTATAACAGAAGTTATAGTTTTATCTGAACTATGAGGGATGTAAACGAATATACCGCAACGGGAATCAGTTTTATAGATATGGGTTTTATCTGAACTATGAGGGATGTAAACCTTACATGTTATGATTTTTGTTTTGGCTATCAATAGTTGTTTTATCTGAACTATGAGGGATGTAAACGGTATGTGTATCACCAATCTTCTTTGCAACTCTTTGGTTTTATCTGAACTATGAGGGATGTAAACGCGTAACCGAATTTAGGACTTTTTGGAAGTAAGTAGTGTTTTATCTGAACTATGAGGGATGTAAACCTTCATAAGCCCTATACCATTCTCCAGCTTGCCTTTTGTTTTATCTGAACTATGAGGGATGTAAACCTTTATGAGATAGAGGCTAATGGGAAAAGGTATTTTGGTTTTATCTGAACTATGAGGGATGTAAACAGAGGACTTTTACAATGTGGAGGACTTTAACTACAATGTTTTATCTGAACTATGAGGGATGTAAACGAAGAGATAGGGGAGAGATAGAGAGAAGCAGGGGAGAGTTTTATCTGAACTATGAGGGATGTAAACACCACAAATTCAAACATTTAATTATCTCCACCCCTTGTTTTATCTGAACTATGAGGGATGTAAACAGGGGCGGGGGAAGAAAAAAGAAAAAAAGCTATCGGTTTTATCTGAACTATGAGGGATGTAAACTTCTTTTATTTGAATATCTTTACTTTAGTCGCTATAGTTTTATCTGAACTATGAGGGATGTAAACACTCAAACAATTTGAAGAACGATACGAAATATTAAAAGTTTTATCTGAACTATGAGGGATGTAAACATACTATATCATAGCCCAATTTCCTACTCTGACTAAAGTTTTATCTGAACTATGAGGGATGTAAACACATTCGATACAAAGTCATTCTCATCATCAAAAGCAGGTTTTATCTGAACTATGAGGGATGTAAACTGCAAGCATTACTATTGCCTCTTCCCTCGTTATAATAGTTTTATCTGAACTATGAGGGATGTAAACACATCACGCATTAAATTATACTGTCGTATAGTAACTTGTTTTATCTGAACTATGAGGGATGTAAACGAGGCTATATTATTATTTTTAGAAGCTTCTTTGCTTAGTTTTATCTGAACTATGAGGGATGTAAACTTATACACCCTAACACTGCCAATTGTCAATATATTTAAGTTTTATCTGAACTATGAGGGATGTAAACTTGAAAGTGCATGTGCGTGTTACATTTTGGTATGGTGAGGTTTTATCTGAACTATGAGGGATGTAAACACGTATAATTTAACTGCTACAAGCGGTAAGGACTATGGTTTTATCTGAACTATGAGGGATGTAAACAATTTTCTTTCAAATCATTTATACTCACATCTTTTATAGTTTTATCTGAACTATGAGGGATGTAAACAATACTACTAATTTTTCTTGTATACCCATACTCAAAGTTTTATCTGAACTATGAGGGATGTAAACTAAATGTATCGAAACTGTCTAAGCGATCAGGAACTAAAGTTTTATCTGAACTATGAGGGATGTAAACTCCCATTACTCCATTCAATTCCTGTTGCATCTTATTGTTTTATCTGAACTATGAGGGATGTAAACAAAAAATCTTTTTTAGAAAAGATTTTTCATTTTCTTGTTTTATCTGAACTATGAGGGATGTAAACGATACTATTCGAATGCACACCAGAAAACTTATTTTAGTTTTATCTGAACTATGAGGGATGTAAACGTGCAATTAAAAACTTTATTTGCGTATTTGAATTATTGTTTTATCTGAACTATGAGGGATGTAAACCACACCAAACAGCAGTAAACTCTAACATGTCTTCAATGTTTTATCTGAACTATGAGGGATGTAAACGTGCTTCATCTATTACTAAAAGACAACTACCTTCCTTGTTTTATCTGAACTATGAGGGATGTAAACGAGAAGCCTGTTTTTGATTTTAATTTTAAGTTGTTGGGTTTTATCTGAACTATGAGGGATGTAAACCTTCAGCTATAGCCTGTGCTATCTTGTCCTGAACATTGTTTTATCTGAACTATGAGGGATGTAAACGATTCTCCTTTTCGAACTATAACATTTCCGGTGCAAGTTTTATCTGAACTATGAGGGATGTAAACGCTGTTGTAATTGCAAAATATATAGCTCGTTTAGCAGGTTTTATCTGAACTATGAGGGATGTAAACATAGCCAAACATCACCTCGTTGAGTGCAAGGTTGAGGGTTTTATCTGAACTATGAGGGATGTAAACCTACAAAATCACCAAAAGCCCACGCATTAATGATGTAGTTTTATCTGAACTATGAGGGATGTAAACTTCTTTCTGTGTATGATATCTTTGTAATAAATTTGGTTTTATCTGAACTATGAGGGATGTAAACAAAGGCTTGTCGAGGAAGCATTAAAAGAACTTTTTGGTTTTATCTGAACTATGAGGGATGTAAACAGGGGTTAGTTTATGCGATAAAAGTTGAAGAGTTTTGGTTTTATCTGAACTATGAGGGATGTAAACTATCTCTGCCCCTGAACTATTTAATTTTCTAACATTTGTTTTATCTGAACTATGAGGGATGTAAACTTTCTTTACAGTGATTCTTATTTTGCCCTCAACAAGTTTTATCTGAACTATGAGGGATGTAAACCATTTTTTGTCTCCTCCAGTTTTCTTAGTGTTGCTTCGTTTTATCTGAACTATGAGGGATGTAAACGTTTGGGGCACTCTTCAGGGGCGCCTTGCTTTCCCTGGTTTTATCTGAACTATGAGGGATGTAAACCCGGTTGCGGTTTTCTTATTTTTCGCTGGAGGCTTTCGTTTTATCTGAACTATGAGGGATGTAAACGTTCTAAGTCATCAATTAACTCATCAATTATTTGTACGTTTTATCTGAACTATGAGGGATGTAAACTCGCTATCTCAGCATCAGTTCGGGCACGGTTGGAGATGTTTTATCTGAACTATGAGGGATGTAAACTTTTTCTATCTTTTCAGCTTTAACAATTTCACAATGTTTTATCTGAACTATGAGGGATGTAAACCACTTACTTTTTGTTTTACAACCTCGTTTATTTGCTCGTTTTATCTGAACTATGAGGGATGTAAACGTCGTTTTGCAGCCTGTAAAAAAGTTAGCTGATATGGTTTTATCTGAACTATGAGGGATGTAAACGTCTTTATAGCTGGATGAACAACGTCAAAAGCAATTGGTTTTATCTGAACTATGAGGGATGTAAACCACAGTAAGAGAAAAGCTAAAAGCTCTAAAAATCAATTGTTTTATCTGAACTATGAGGGATGTAAACTCCTATAGGGAGTACAGAACTATAAGAATAAGAACCGCGTTTTATCTGAACTATGAGGGATGTAAACTTGTACGTGCGGCTTCCACCGCCTCTGTTTCCATGTCAGTTTTATCTGAACTATGAGGGATGTAAACATTATTATCCTTAAAAATTCTTTGCCAGCCCGCGTTTGTTTTATCTGAACTATGAGGGATGTAAACATTCAGTAACGGTTTGTTCAGGTACTTTAGGTGAAACGGTTTTATCTGAACTATGAGGGATGTAAACTATTTACTTGTATTCCTGCTCACATTAGCCAAAACGGGTTTTATCTGAACTATGAGGGATGTAAACACCGCTGCGACCTGCAGCGTAAATTGTGTTTTGAGGCGTTTTATCTGAACTATGAGGGATGTAAACAGTGTGGTGCTTTGAAAAAAAGGCAAAAACAAAACTGAGTTTTATCTGAACTATGAGGGATGTAAACCTTTCTTTTTTAAAAAATCAATTATTTGAGACAATCCGTTTTATCTGAACTATGAGGGATGTAAACTTGATGGTTTTAAAGAACCACCGGGATGGTTATGCGGTTTTATCTGAACTATGAGGGATGTAAACAAATTGTGGCGGAAAAAATTTTGAGTTATACTTTCGGTTTTATCTGAACTATGAGGGATGTAAACTTCTTCTTTGCTTTTTTTGTCTTTCATTATGAAGCTGGTTTTATCTGAACTATGAGGGATGTAAACTTGAAACTATATCGGGTTGTGGGTCTACAGAAAAATGTTTTATCTGAACTATGAGGGATGTAAACACAGCTCTGGACAACACGGATATGTCGGACGTACCGGTTTTATCTGAACTATGAGGGATGTAAACCGTAACGAAAGAGAAGGGGAATATCTTACTAATACAGTTTTATCTGAACTATGAGGGATGTAAACATAGAGCTTTAGAGATAGTTAAAAAGGCTATGGAGAGTTTTATCTGAACTATGAGGGATGTAAACTTTGAATATATTTCAAGAAAAGGAATTGTTTGTTGTGGTTTTATCTGAACTATGAGGGATGTAAACAATTAGAAGAAATTAATAGAGAATTATCAAATTTAGGTTTTATCTGAACTATGAGGGATGTAAACGAACAAAGAAAACTTTATAATGCTATTAGAAAAGAAGGTTTTATCTGAACTATGAGGGATGTAAACAATTGTGGAGAGGTTATAGTGTTAGAGGGGGATAGTGCGTTTTATCTGAACTATGAGGGATGTAAACATGTCGAGACTTTTAGACATTGCTATAAATGAATTGTGTTTTATCTGAACTATGAGGGATGTAAACAGAATGACTATTTTAGGGTTTGATACGGGTGTTTTATGTTTTATCTGAACTATGAGGGATGTAAACAGTCCTAAAATTTGGAAATGATGGCAGGGGGTTCAGAGTTTTATCTGAACTATGAGGGATGTAAACCACAATAGGTTCTCTTTTTATTCCCACAGGTATGTTTTATCTGAACTATGAGGGATGTAAACTTGTAATTTTTTGCTTCATCTTCTTTACCTATTAATCTGTTTTATCTGAACTATGAGGGATGTAAACATTGATGAAAGACGTAAGCGAGAGTGAGGAAGGTTTTGTTTTATCTGAACTATGAGGGATGTAAACCTATAATAGGGTTCATCCTGATAGAAACTGGACATAAGTTTTATCTGAACTATGAGGGATGTAAACTTATCAAGCATAACGAAAGCATTATCGTCGAGTAAAGGTTTTATCTGAACTATGAGGGATGTAAACTCTATTGAATTATTATCATAATTTACTTTAAAAATTTTGTTTTATCTGAACTATGAGGGATGTAAACTACTCTTAAATTTAGAAAACACAATACATTTTTCTTCAGTTTTATCTGAACTATGAGGGATGTAAACAAAACTTTCTCATATTCAGGCTTAACAACCCATGTATGTTTTATCTGAACTATGAGGGATGTAAACTTGCATGGGAACAAGTACGTAATAATTAAAAGTGGTAGTTTTATCTGAACTATGAGGGATGTAAACACAGCAGAATCATTAGAAGAGTTAGAAAAGCTAATTAAGTTTTATCTGAACTATGAGGGATGTAAACTAATTATTTTACTTGGTTATTAGTTTAATCATTAGTTTTATCTGAACTATGAGGGATGTAAACTATACACAACCTCCTTTTTGTGTTCAAAAGTATTTACAGTTTTATCTGAACTATGAGGGATGTAAACGATTTGAACAAGTTAAAATCTTCGAGGTATGGATATGTTTTATCTGAACTATGAGGGATGTAAACAAAGCATAGTTGTTAAGAACAAAATTTATCAACTCTTGTTTTATCTGAACTATGAGGGATGTAAACGTAAGATTCAACTATATTGTTAAAATAATTAGTCTGCGTTTTATCTGAACTATGAGGGATGTAAACCTTTATTACTCAAAAAATATTCATAAGCCCTGTTTAAGTTTTATCTGAACTATGAGGGATGTAAACCTAATTCCCAATTCCTTTTAAATATATACGAATCTTTGTTTTATCTGAACTATGAGGGATGTAAACATACTTATCTCTTCTAAATGGTATCCGTCATAAATTTGTTTTATCTGAACTATGAGGGATGTAAACTAGTAATGCACTGTAACTTTTACCAGAACCTGGTGTAGTTTTATCTGAACTATGAGGGATGTAAACATAATCAAACGGCAAACTAAAAGGAAACTTTCTCGATATGTTTTATCTGAACTATGAGGGATGTAAACATGAATGAGATAGCTAATTTACTTAATTCTGAAGATGGTTTTATCTGAACTATGAGGGATGTAAACTTCGGCAAGTACCCATGAATGGTGAACAGTCCGTTATGGTTTTATCTGAACTATGAGGGATGTAAACCATACTAACGTATGCGTTAACACTGATTGCGGCTAAGTTTTATCTGAACTATGAGGGATGTAAACAATTTTTTTGCGACGTTAGTAAAGCTTAGTCGTTAGGGTTTTATCTGAACTATGAGGGATGTAAACGTTAATAGTGAGTACAGTTGCAGTGCGTTTCCCTGTCTGGTTTTATCTGAACTATGAGGGATGTAAACAAGCTTTCTTTTTTTTTTTCTTTTAAGCTCTCTTCCTGTTTTATCTGAACTATGAGGGATGTAAACTATCTAAAAACTGAATAAATCTCTCCTCAGATACATTTGGTTTTATCTGAACTATGAGGGATGTAAACTTCTCAATCTATCAATTTTATAGTCTATGAAAAATATGTTTTATCTGAACTATGAGGGATGTAAACACTTTCTTTTGTCTTATCCATAATAAATGAGTTTTTAGTTTTATCTGAACTATGAGGGATGTAAACGATAATTTTATAGATTGTTCGTCGAAGAATGTTAAGGAGTTTTATCTGAACTATGAGGGATGTAAACGATATTCTCTTCTTTTCGAACTCTGCACATTTGGCTCGTTTTATCTGAACTATGAGGGATGTAAACACATTTAACTTGAGAGATGTTTGTGATGCAGTTATAGGTTTTATCTGAACTATGAGGGATGTAAACCGTATTACTTGTAAATATTTTACGCTTGTCATTTTTTCGTTTTATCTGAACTATGAGGGATGTAAACGTAGTAAAGGTGAGTATTTTAGGTGATGATGTGAGGGGTTTTATCTGAACTATGAGGGATGTAAACATAGCATAACTAAAAACTTTTCTATCAAAATCTTCACGTTTTATCTGAACTATGAGGGATGTAAACGATAGAGGGTTATTTGAAAGAGACAGCTAAGCATTTTGTTTTATCTGAACTATGAGGGATGTAAACATGGATTGGAACGAGCAGGAGCAGAAATATAACTGGGGTTTTATCTGAACTATGAGGGATGTAAACTTTATATCCTATGTAAGTTCGACAGAAGCACTATAGTGGTTTTATCTGAACTATGAGGGATGTAAACAGGAACTTTTTCTAAAATAATTACCTTCTGTCCTTTGTTTTATCTGAACTATGAGGGATGTAAACAGAAATTATTCTAATGCTGAAGGTAAAATTACAAAAAGGTTTTATCTGAACTATGAGGGATGTAAACATAATTTTAATGATTTTTATGCGAGGGCTGAGAGACTTGTCAAGAATTTTGTGTTTCCAATTTATAACGTAAATTGTAAAGTTGGGTTATGTTGTTAATGCATTTTCTAATGCTGGGAACTCCATTTTTCCATTTTGTACGGCGTAAGTTCTCTCGCTGTAAGTAAATATTAATTTCTAAGACTTCAACAGACTGAAAGTATCCACCTGAATTTACTCTAATCTTCTCAATCATGCTATTTACACTTTCAACGGCGTTTGTGGTATAGATATGCTTTCTTAATTCCTCAGGGTATTTCATATGTGCAAGATAAAACTCTGCTTTTTCTGATATTGCTTTAATAAATCGAGGATATTTTGCAAAGTATTCATCACAAAGTTCTTTAAATTTCAATACAGCTTCATCGAAATCAGAAGAAGAAATTTTAAGTCTGTCTAAACTCTTGTTAAAAGCTGAAGCATCCTCTTTTGTCATATGTTTTCTGACATTACGTTGGAGATGAACAAAACACAGTTGATGGTCAGCAAGAGGGTAAGCAAGTTTGACAGCATCTATAATACCAGGAAAGTCATCGCTTATGACAATTAAAACTTCTTTAAGACCTCTTGTAATTAAATCGTCAAAAACTTTCATCCAATCAGCCTTATTTTCTTTGCCGAAGAAAGTGTAGATACCAAAAATATCTTTTTTACCTTCTAAGTCGATGCCGAGGACAACATAACAAGTAGCTTGTTTAACCTTAGAATTATCCTTAACTTCACAATGATAACCATCGATGATAAGAGCAAAAGCACTTGTTGGTAGTTCTCTTTGTTTGAATAACTGAAGTTCATTTTTAAGGTCTTCTTTGATTTTTAGTATTTCATTTTCGGAATATGGAAGATTCAAAGCTTTCAAAGTTTGAACAAGGGAACGCTCAAGAATAACCATTGACGACTAAAGACATAAGAAGGTCAGTGTACGAACTATCAACTCTTTTGTAGCGGGAAGAAGAGGATAGAAGGTCGGAAATTGGAAGTAGCGTGTGCGAGGGACAGAGATTTCAAGACTGCCAACAGGTGTTGCAAGTTTTCTATCGTAAAAACCATTACCTTTGTCATTGTCGTTTTTAGCAAGGTATACTGCTCTTTCCGATAACATAAAGCAATCGAGCAAGTTTTCTAAGAGTTGCTTTAGAGCTGGGCGATTAGGATCATCTTTGGAGCAATACATATTTAATACTTGCTCTACAGCCATGTTTTTAGCAGTTTCGTAAATTTCGTTTTTATTCATTCTCAGTGACCCCCTTTGATGATTATTTCAATACTAATTATACAGTGGACACAATTTTATTTTAACTCCCAGGGCTGAGACTTGTCAAGAATTTTGTGTCTCCAATTTATAACGTAAATTGTAAAGTTGGGTTATGTTGTTAATGCATTTTCTAATACTGGGAACTCCATTTTTCCATTTTGTACGGCGTAAGTTCTCTCGCTGTAAGTAAATATTAATTTCTAAGACACAGGCAGCTTAAAGTATCCACCTGAATTTACTTCTTGCCTTCTCAATCATGCTATTTACACATAAAGCGGTGTTTGTAGAAAGAGATTTCTTAATTCCTCAGGGTATTTCATATGGACAGAATAAAACTCTGCTTTTTCTGATATTGCAGCAATAAAATCGAGGATATTTTGGAAGGTATCCATCTCAAAGTTCTTTAAATTTCAGTACAGCTCAATCAAAAAATCGGAGGAAGAAATTCTAAGTTTGTTCTTAACTCTTGTTAAAAGCGGAAAGCTTTATCTTTTGTCATATGTTTTCTGCTATTTTGTTGGAGGTGGACAAAAGCAAGCTAAAGGTCAGCAAGAGGGTAAGCAAGTTTGACAGCATCTATAATACCAGGAAAGTCATCGCTTATGACAATTAAAACTTCTTTAAGACCTGTTGTAATTAAATCGTCAAAAACTTTCATCCAGGTAAGCCTTATTTTCTTTGCCGAAGAAAGGGCAGAATACCAAAAATATCTTTTTTACCTTCTAAGTCGATGCCGAGGACAACATAACAAGTAGCTTGTTTAACCTTAGAATGATCCTTAACTTTACTTTTGAATAACTATCGATGATAAGAGCAAAAGCACTTGCAGGTAAGTTCTCTTTGTTTGGGAAACTCAAGCTCATTTTTAAGGTCTTCTTTGATTTTTAGTATTTCATTTTCGGAATATGGAAGATTCAAAGCTTTCAAAGTTTGAACAAGGGAACGCTCAAGAATAACCATTGGCATACTTGCGACATAAGCAGGTAAGTAGGAAAACTATCAACTCTTTTGTAGCGGGAAGAAGAGGATAGAAGGTCGGAAATTGGAAGTAGCGTGTGCGAGGGACAGAGATTTCAAGACTTGAGGCAGGTGTTGCAAGTTTTGTTTCAATAAAAACCATTGCCTTTGTCATTGTCATTTTTAGCAAGGTATACTGCTCTTTCCGATAACATAAAGCAATCGAGCAAGTTTTACTTTTAGTTGTTTTAGAGCTGGGCGGTTAGGATCATCACAGGAAGCAATACATATTTAATACTTGCTTCTTTTGCCATGTTTTTAGCAGTCTCAATAATTTCGTTTTTATTCATTCTTAAGTAGCCCCCTTTGATGATTATTTCAATACTAATTATACAGTGGACACAATTTTATTTTAACTCCCGAAATTATCTGGGATAATAAAAAGTTTTGATTTAAGAGTAGAGGAAGCTATCAAGAATAATTTTTCGTATCAAGAGTTTTTTGAGATATTGATAAATGATGAAGTGAGTAACAGGAGAATAAACAGTAATCAAAAGAGGATAAGCAAAGCGAGGTTTCCATGGCACAAGACATTAGAGGAATACAATTTCAGTTATCAGCCTTCGATAAATAAGAGGTTTATATACAATTTGGCGACCTGTGAATTTGTCCACAAGAAAGAGAATGTGGCTTTCATAGGACCGCCAGGGACAGGGAAAACACATCTTGCAATAGCAATAGGACTTAAAGCTGTAGCACTTGGATATAGAGTTTTGTTTACCACAGCAAACGAGATGTTAGAAGAGATGTATATTTCAAGGGCTGATAATTCGTATCAACAAAAGTTAAAAAACTATGTTAATGTGGACCTTTTGATAATAGACGAACTGGGTTTGCGGAAATTTAATCAAAGCAGTGTAGATGATTTTTATGAGATAATATCGAAGAGGTATGAGAGAGGATCGATAAATAATAACTACAAACAAGGTATTTGAAGAGTGGCCGAGGATATTTTATGATCCAGTTTTAGCGACAGCGATTTTAGATAGATTTGTACATCACTGTCATTTTGTAGTTATCAAAGGTGAAAGTTATAGGATGAAGCAAAGAGAGGGTGCTATAAAAGCTTTAACAGATGATTCCAAGAATGAGTCAAATCAGTTAGATAATGATAATTAAATTTTTTTGAAAACAGGTGGGGAAAAAATATTATCAAAAGTGGGGAAAAGGTATTGACAATAACAGGTTGGTAGTTTACTTCAGATTACTATCGATGAAAAATATTGGTGCAGGGCTATCATTACAATGGATGAAATTAAAGATAGTATTTAGAAGAAGTATTAAGTTGGGTAAATATATCATATCCCAAAAATTTTTTGTTAGAGAGGTTAAAGGTGATGAGAAGAATAAGAATAAAGTCGAGAGTTGTTGTAACTGCAGCTTTCATTATAATTGCAGTTTTGCTTGTTGTTCCTGTAATTGTATGGTTTTTAAAACCTGCAATTTTGCTAAATATGTGGATTGTTGATAAAACAGTACCCCAGAATGATTTTAGAGAACACGGTGGGCTATTCTGGATTTTCAATTTTGAAAAAATAAAAGATAAAAATCAAAATCCATATAATCTAAAAAAAGACTATTTCGGATTTCATCCCGATTCAAAAAATTACAGAATAAGAGATATTGGTTTTAAGGATATACAGCAAAAATATTATCCAGATATAATTTATCTTACAGATGCCTATGGTGTGTACAAAGACGATTTAAATAAAAATTCAAAACTTGACACAAAATCTGAACTTATATATGGTGGAATAACTAAAAACGACCTTTTATATATCAATGCAAGTCTTAAAAATAATATCCTGGTAGGGGAATTTAATATATTCCAGTATCCTACTGAAAAGGCTGTGTCTGAAAGACTTCAGGATATTTTTGGGGTAGAGTAGACTGGTTGGTATGGAAGATATTACTTGGATTTGAGCAAGGGGATTGAAGTACCAGATTTTATTGTTGAACTTTTTGAGAATAGATACAAAACAAAATGGAATTTCAAGGGACCAGGCATTATTATTTTGTCTGAGTCAGGAGATATTGTGGTTTTAGAAAAAGGGAAGGATTTTTCAAAAAGACCTATTACAATAGAGTTTTATAAGAATTACAGAGATTATTACAATGCAAGCAACAATGTTGCCTTTTATTACTGGTTTGAGATTGTAAAACCAAATGGTGCTCAGAAGATTGCAGACTTTAAGTTGAATCTCACACAGCAAGGCAAGCAGCGACTGAAGAATTTAAATATACCCATGATATTTCCTGCAATTTTGAAAAATGGATCAAACGAGTATACTTCATATTATTTTGCAGGAGATTTTGCTGATTTTAAAATAAAAAATGGTGTATATTTTTACAACATAGCAGACAAACTTCATCAAATATTTACGTTTGAAAAGAGTGGTTTTCAGGACGCATTTTACTGGAAGGTATATGTACCTGTAATGAAAAAAATTATAGCTGAGGCAAGCAAGAAAGAAAATATTCAGAAAGATTTGGTAGAAAAACTTGCTAATGAAGATGGTCTTACTTTAAAGTCAAGTATAAAGAACAAGGAATTAGTTATATACGATGAAAACAAATGGGAGAAATTCTTTATAAAAGGAGTAAATTTGGGTTTGGCACTTCCTGGTAAGTATTTTACACAGATGCCAGATGACCCGAATATATATTACCAGTGGTTCAAGATGATAACAGATATGAATGCAAACACAGTAAGGCTTTACACACTTGCACCACCGGAGTTTTATCAAGCTTTGAAAGTTTTTAATCTCAAAAGTTCCAAAAAGGTGTATCTTCTGCAAGAAATATGGCCTGACGAAAATGTGCCTGATAAAAATTATTTCAACAAATCATATACTGAAGAATTTAAAAAAGAGATAGAACATGTTATTGATGCACTGCATGGCAATGCTGATATTCCAAAAAGAACAGGTAGGGCATATGGTAAATATAATTTTGATGTTTCAATGTATACAATTGCAATACTTCTTGGAAGAGAACTTGAACCTGATGAGGTTATTGAAACCGACAGAAAAAATAATATTAACGAATATAGTGGCAGATATGTAAAGGTTAAGGGGAGTCCATCGGAAGTTTGGCTTGGTATGTGTTGCGATTATGCATTTGAGTATGAAACCAGAAAGTATTCAATGCAACACCCTGTTGGTATAGTTTCTTGGCCGACTCTTGACCCGATTAACCATCCGTCTGAGTTCAACGCTCAAGGTAGGAAGGATTTAGAATACAACGACAAAGCACAGATTCAAATTGACGATTTTGACATTGGTGAGAAAAATAAAGCGGGGTTGTTTATAGCATATCACATATATCCTAACTACCCTGATTTTATGAATAATGAAGAAAAGTACAAGTCATATAGAGATGAAAAAGGGCAATTTTTGTATGGTGGATATTTAAGGGAACTTAGAACAGCTCATAAAAAGTTTCCTATACTTGTAGCAGAGTTTGGGCTTTCAACCTCTGTTGGGGTAGCTCATAAAAATCCAGACGGATACCATCACGGAGGAATTGACGAAAAGACACAGGGGGAAGGAATTGTAAGGATGATGAAAGTAATCAAAAAAGAAGGTTATATGGGTGGTATAATTTTCGAGTGGATGGATGAGTGGGCAAAAAGGACATGGATAACAGAACCTTTTATGATTCCATACGACAGACATGTTCTGTGGCACAACAAGCTTGACCCGGAACAAAATTATGGGATTTTAGCAAATGAATCTCTGCCTCCGGATGAAAAAGTGAAAGTTTCAGACAGCAAAAGGGTAAAAAATATAGAGATATCATCCAATCCAGAGTATTTGTACTTAAGAATTAATTTAAGTAATGAATTTTCGAGCCGTACAAGTCTTTTGGTTGGTATTGACACATATGACAGGCAAAGAGGAGAGTTTGTTGTTGTCCAGAGTGATAAAAAAATAAATCTTCCAACGGGTATAGAATTTTTATTGAAGATATCCTCAAATGAAACAAAACTTCAGGTAATACCAAATTACAATTGGGCGAAATCAAGGTATTCATCAGTAAAATCTTATTCAGGGAAATTTGAAGATATCATTTTTGAAATAAACAAAGAAAGAGTTACACAGGATGGTAAAAGAATACCTGCAATATATCATAACTTTAGTATACTTCCAAAAGGTAAATTCGACGATTCTAAAAGTACATGGTATATAGATAAAAACACTGTTTTTGTTCGTATACCATGGGGACTTTTGAACGTCTCTGATCCTTCAAGCAGGACTGTTTTGGATGATAGCAGAACAATTTATCAGCCAGGAAGGGATATGCTAAAAACATCAAAAACAGATAGTTTTGTATTCTATTTTATACTACTTCAAAATGGAAAAACTGAAGATGTGTTACTAAAACAAAATGAAAAGCTTATAAGTTTTCCGCTAAGTAAATGGGAGGATGTCAATTTTTCCTGGCGACTTAAAAAGAGCTACTATATAATTCAAAAATTTTTTGCAACAATTAAGTAGGTTAATGTGATTGTAATTAAAAATATTACTGACTTTTGCAGATGATTGAAATAAAAATAGCCTGCAATTCTTTAGGAAGAAAGGATTGCAGGCTATTTAGTTTTAGCAAAAAGTCATAGTGGAAAATCACTTATTTGTTTCACCTATGTAGTCTGTATTTTAATATTCCAAAGTCCTTTATAATGTTTATTATCTTCTTCGGCAATTTTTGTACATTCTTACAAAAATAGCATAGTATCCTTCAAATTCTTCTTTTTTTTAGTTATCTCTACGAACTTCTTCAAATAAACCATAACCTAATCGTGTTTTTGCACCTATGCCATAAAAGTTTAAAGCGGTTTTTATTATGTTTTTAAAGATTTTAAAATTATCTTTTTCTAGTAATTGGATTAGCTCAAAACATATGCTTTTTGTTTCACATGTGCTTTTTGTTTCAAAAAATTCTACTAACTTCTCGGCCCGGTGTTTGTCATAAAACACAATGAATTTAAATTCAATTCCTGGTTTGACTGCTAAGAAGTTAACAGGTTGTGGGTTGTACCAGTCCCCAGCTGGATTGTTTATAGGATTGCTGTAATAATCAGGGTAATGGGAATTTATTATATCTAATTCAAATATAGAGGTTAATTCCGATAGATTTTGAGGATATGCATCTAAAAATGTAAATAACCCTTCAAAATTCTTTGTCCCAAATATAAGTTTATATAGTAAAATTCTTTTATTAATATCGCTAAGATCTAATAGTTTATAGTTTTCAAAATAAATGTCTTCATTATATAAGTTTTGGAAAACATATTTTGCTACTTCATTAATTTCGTCTTGAGAAATTTCTTTTTGAGATTCTTTTTTATCATAGTTATTTAATATTAACGAAACTATTTCCCAGAATGCAGCAGCCTTACATCCACCTTTAACAGCAGAAGATGGTATATAAGGAATTCCCCAAATATAATCAAGAGTTAAGGATGTTTCGAATACATGTTCAGAACCTAAACCAACAACGAGTCTTGATATATTTTTCATATTAATATCAATAACCTTTAAAAAGTGATTAGCAAGCAAGTATTCTTCAATACTTTTCAATTTGTAATTTATTTGATTTTGAATAAGAGGTAATTTTTCTTTTGCTTTGCTAATAGAAATTGATTGTAAGTATACTTTTTTGCTTTTTTGATTTATAAGATCAAAATTTTTATTTTTGCGTATTTCAAAAGAAACACCTTTTAAAAAAGCAAGTGAAAAGTTATCCCACTCTGCTATAGCTGAATTTAACTGCCGATTTGCTTGTTGATCACTTTTCAAATTTTTACTCTTCTGTTGTTTTGACATCTTTTATTTCCACCTCAACAATTCTTTTTAACCAATTAGCAAGTTTAAGAACTTCGGAGGTTTTAAAAAGAAGATCTTCATAATTTTCTTTAGTTAAATATTCAATTAAATCAATATTTTGTAGCTTGTTTGAAAACCAGCCATTTATGATATTATAAACATTTTCATTAGATTTTTTAAAAAATACTAAGGTTGCCAGAAGACCATTATTGGTTATCATAGCAGGAAGTCTTCTTATATCAGATTTAAACTTTAAAAGTTCATCACTTTTATCTAATTTGATTTTATAGCTTGAAATTTCATTGAAACAAAACTGAGCCATTTCTTGTTCTATGCTTTTTATATTCATTTAGCTATCTACCTCCTGATTATCCTTGGAGTTTTGAAGTAGCTTTTACCTTTACAAAACCTCTTCCAAGAGTTGAATCTGCACCAAGTTGAAGAAGTCCATTGTCAAGTAGTTTTTTAAGTTGATTTATAACATCTTGAGAAGACAAATACCTGTCTTCACATTTTTCTCCAGCTGCTTCTTTTAATATGTTTAACTTTTCGGTGGAAACAGAACTACCCAATTCTTCCCAATCGACAGATGATAATTTCAATTTGTTGTATAAATCATTACCAATACCAAAAAACGGGTCGGTTGAAAAAATAAAACCGTAAAAAATACTCTCTGAAGGCAAAAGTTCTTCAGTAAATAGTGCTTTATCGTCAACAACACCTGTTATTTGGTCTATTCTTATTCGAGTTCTAATTTCAACAGCATATTTAACAAAAGCTGAAAAAATATTGTCTGAAACTATTGCTAATCTCTTTTCAAGTTCTTCTGTGAGTGTATTTGTTGGGAGAATTTCTTTAAAAAAGCCAATAATTTTATCATTGCTTACAACTTCTGATGAGAATTCAAATTCTTCCAGCATTACTTTTTCTGAAGAATTTTTTATACAGCTATTTTCATCAATCAACACTACTTTGTTTTGAGATATAGGAGTTTCTATAGAAGTAATCCACTCATTTATTGCTTTTAATATATCAGGATTATCGCATAAAATACCAGTATATTCCATTTCTTGGATAAATCTTTTTATAACAAATGGACAGGTTAACCAAGCAAAGATGCCGTTTGCTGAACGCACAGGGTAAAAAAGTATTTTTGCATCAGTAAAGCTTATACATGATGCAACTAAATTATCAGAAGATTCTTCTGCCTCAGAACCAAAGATATATAAAAGTTTTGTTTTACTCCATCCGCTTCTCAAAGCTTTATCTCGGGCAACACCTTTGATACTGCTTGACCAGATAACAGGGAAGTCTGTGTGTTTTTCTCTTTGAATTGGCAGGTCTACGTATGATATACTTTGTCCAGAACCCATATGTAGAGGAGTTTCACAATAATATGTTGCCAAGATTACATCTTTGAACATTTTACCACTCCTTTAATTTTATTCTCTATTAAAAGTCTAATTTATCAATTAGATCACAATATTTTAAGGTATTAATAAAACTATCTATAGCATTCCAATTATTTGTTGAACATTTTATTTCATTATTTTCATTATTTTTATTATTTTGAATATTTAAAAGTATTTCCATGTTGTTTGGTAAAAAATCAGACTTCATTACTATAAACAAACATTCAACACTGTTTGAAGAATTTGAGGGAGAATTTAATAATAATATTTTGAACCACAAAGGTGATGCCCGTCTACTTTTAGAGTTTTGTGATTGTTTGTAACAGGCATCTACAGAATAATTATAATTCCCAATTCTAAAAGGCAAAGGCAAACCAAACACAGATCTTTCAATTGTTATTCCATTATTTTTTGCCGACAAAGGATTTTTAATTGCAGAAATTAAATTTTTATAATCAGGCATATAATAATTTCTAAATTCCATGAGTAAACAACCCATAAATGACAATGCTTTTAAAGGGTTACCCAGCTCAAAATCTAATGCTTTTAAATGAGGCATATATTTATTTTTTTTCTTGTTTTTGTATATTTCACTGACCCATTTTTTATATGAATCTTCCAAATTGCCTTTTTTGAGATAATATATTTCTACACTATTGTTAAACAAACAAGGAATAGACTCTCTTTCTTTTGAAAACAAAATACTTTTTATCGAATTAAGATTTTTATTAAACCAATCTTTTAAAGGTGCTGTAGGAATAAATTCAAGGAATTTAAATATTTCATCACTACCATCTATTTTATTAACTTTTACAGACCCAAAACCTCTTCTTGCTCTTGCACCAAAGTTACCAAGATTCATAGCAAGCCATACACTGCAAAAAAACTTCTTTATATCATCTTCTGTTGCTAAAGGTGAAAAACGGAAGGTTAGCTTAAACTGTTGTCCACATTGAAAACAAAAATTTTCTCGTTTTCTTAAAAAATAATTCAGATAATCAAAGCCTTTTTTTAACTCAAAGTTGAGTTTCTCGCTCCTTTGATAAGAATCTTTATTAGAAGTTTGTTCTACTATTATCTGCACAAGTCCTTTTCTGCCATTGTTTCCTCCAAAACCAAATATTCTTTTTTCATCTTCTAAATCTCCTCCTCCAATTCGAAACCAATACCTAAAAAGCCCATTAAAAGACTGACTTCTTAACTCTAATTTTTCTTTTTCACTCCCACACATATAAAGAGGAGTAACAATTTCACAGTGAAAGTTGTATTCCCTCATTTTTAGGTTTTCTCCTTTCTAATAAGAACAAGATTTGAACCAATAAAACTATTTATTGGCAAAGATGAAATATTTCCTGATGAAATTTCAATATCTTTTTCAGCAATAGCCCAAATTACTGTACCAGCCGGAATTGCTTTTGAGAAAAATCTTGTATTTTTTGATGAATATAGTGTTATATTAAGACAACTGTTCATTGTCATGGTGATAGTTCTAAAACCGCATTTGTCGAGCAAATCTGGCAAAAAGTTATCAAATACCCCATGGGTAAGAAATAAAATTTGAATTTGTTCATCTTTTTGTATCTCTATAATTTTTCCTGGGAATTCTGGGAATATTAATAAATTATTATTCTCAAACTTTAAAAATCCAACAAAAGTATTTTCAACTTTAAGAAGATCTTTTATTTCATCAAAAAAAGACACTTCTTCAATCTTGTAAGATACTATTCTTGACTCACCACCAACTTTCAGTACACGTGGTGATTTTTCAAAAATTGCTTTTATTTGCTCATATCCTAAATTAGTTTTTTTGAGATTTTCATCTTCAAGATTAAATTCTACCCATACAACAAATGAGAACTTTTCTGCAGGCTCAATTTTGAGCTTTTTAAAAGATACTCTGTAAACACCACTTTTTTTTTCAACAGTTCCATCTCTATGATTTATTTTTATACCAATTCTGTTATCGTTTTGGCATATCTCATCAAGCTTAATAATATTTTTTTTGTTTTCAATATCAATATTTGTATTTGAAAGTTTATTTTCTAACGAACCTTCTAACCAATGTTTTAAATATTCTATTGAAATAAACCCAGTAAAAGGTTCAATTTCAGTTTCATCTTTAGTGTAAACACAAAATGTAGAGATTTTATCTGGCTTGTTAGTATTTTTAGAAAAAAATAACTTCAATGCTCGATTTTCTAACGGCTTTAATATACAGAAAAAATTAGGATTATCTTCTTTTCTGGCAGTGTATATATTTGAAGGTATAGAAAAAAAT
>Ga0073360_124_pt1 | contig 33613 bp, 37 predicted proteins | sample YelNatPosite1Avi_FD_63906 | JGI IMG/M metagenome (GOLD analysis project Ga0073360, IMG submission 63906) | Hot spring thermophilic microbial communities from Obsidian Pool, Yellowstone National Park, USA - site 1 Avi (version 2) (version 2) | ecosystem: Environmental > Aquatic > Thermal springs >... | reverse complement strand
CATCGAAAATTTAAGTTATGACCTTAAAAAGGACAATTCATCCTCGATGAGGCTTGATGGTAACAATGTTGATATCGACAATGAAATGGCAAACTTAGCAGCTAATGCGATCCTTTACAATGCCCTTGTATCTCAGGCAAATAGTAAAATCGCCATGAGACGTTTTATAATCAGCGAAGGGAGAAGGTAGTGTATGAATAATCTTTTTAATCCCTTGAGAATAAGTGCCAGCGGAATGTCGGCGGAAAGGCTAAGGATGGAGGTTATATCGGATAATATCGCCAATGCAGAAACCACAAGGACTTCTACTGGAGGTCCATATATTAGGAAGGTAGTATCCTTTGAGGAAAATTTAAAAAGGGCAATTGATAGGAATAATAGGTTCACAGAAAAGTTAAATGGTGTTAAGGTATCTGCAATTTCTAAGGATCCAAGCCCCCTAAGAAGGGTTTATGATCCAAACCATCCCGATGCCGACAAGGATGGATATGTCACAATGCCAAATGTGAATATTCTTAATGAAATGATAGATTTAATAACTGCCTCCCGTGCCTTTGAGGCAAATGTAACAGCGTTTAATACATCAAAGCAAATGATGATGAAGGCTTTAGAGATTGGAAGGTAGGGATATAGATGAATATCAATTCAATTACTCTAGATACAAGTAATCTTTTAAAAGTAAATTCTGATAATTCAAAAAATAATGTTAACTTTGAAGAATATCTAAAAAAGGCCCTTGATAGGGTGAATGAAAAACAGGTTGAGGCGGAAAATGCCACAATAGATTTAATTACGGGACAAGCACAGGATATTCACCAGGTTATGCTAGCAACAGAGGAGGCAAGGTTAACATTAGAACTTGCAGTTCAAATAAGAAATAAACTTGTTGATGCTTACCAGGAAATAATGCGAATTCAAATATAGTAGACAATTGAAGGAGTGCTTTTGATGGATAAATTAAAAGAATTATTAGGAAAAATAAAGGAAAAGTGGACCTCCTTTAATTTAACAAAAAAGGTTTTGGTATTATCTTTAATTACTCTATTTTTTACCGGAATCATATTATCCGCTGTTTATCTTACAAAAGAAAAATATGAAGTTTTATTTTCCAACTTACAGCCACAGGATTCCCAGGCGATAGTGGAAAAGTTAAAGGAGCAAAAAGTTTCATATAAAATCCAAGGAAATTCAATCTTAGTTCCAAAAAGCAAAGTAGATGAACTAAGGCTCACGGTTTTAGAAAATGGATATTTACCCTCCGATGGGCAAGGATGGAGCCTGTTTGACCAAAGCAAATTTGGCGTTACGGATACAGAGGCCAAAATAATGTATCAAAGGGCTCTTCAGGATGAGCTTGCAAGGACGATTGAGAGTTTTGATGAGGTGGAAAAGGCAAGGGTTCATCTTGTTTTGCCTGATGATACGGTTTTTGCAAGGGACACATCAAAGGCAAGGGCATCTGTAACATTAAAGCTTAAATATAATAAAACGTTATCACAGGATAAAGTTAAGGCTATAGTTGCCTTAGTTTCGGGCAGTGTTAAGGATCTTCCAAAGGAAAACGTTGAGGTTATAGATAGCAATATGAATTTATTATCGGAAAACTTATTCGATGACACTTTAAGCGGAACATCATCTGCACTAAAGCAGAGGGATATAGAGAGGCAGTTTGAAAATCAGCTTGAAAAAGATGTTCTATCGATGCTGGAAACAGTTTTCGGCAAGGACAAGGTTACAGTTAAGATAAATGCTGATATGGACTTTGACTCAAAATCAATAACTACGATTTCCTATGATAAGGATGCTATAATAAGAAGCCAGCATAAGATAAAGGAATCCTCAAATGATTCATCAGGTGCGGGTGCTGGCTCAAGCCCTATCGATAACAATATGAGTAATACCTTAGCAAATGGTTCTAGCCAATCCTCCAATACCCAAAGGGAAGAGGAACTCACAAACTATGAAGTTGGACAAACTGAGGAAAAGATTATAAAGGCCCCAGGTGAGGTAAAAAGGCTTTCGGTATCAGTTATAATCGATGGAAGCTTAAACGATGCAGAAAAGCAAACTATAAAAAATATAGTGGCTGCAGCAACAGGATATGATGAGGCAAGGGGCGACCGAATAAATATAGAGGCTCTAGCTTTTAATAACGAGGCAAAGGAAAAAGCCCAAAAGGATCTTGAGGAGATTCAAAAACAGTTAGAGCAAAAGGAAAAGATAAAGCAGTATTCATATATCGGTGCAGCAGGTTTAGCTTTACTTTTTGGACTGATTGCATTTATAAGATCAAGAAGAAGGAAGAAACAAGAAAAAGAATTAGAACAGCAGCATCATTTGGATGTTGTTATTTCAGATGTTTTACCTAAACCTCAAGTGGAATATCAACCTCTTTTAAATGAGGAAGAGGAAATGGATCTTGAAAAGGAAATAAAGGATTATGCATCAAAGAAGCCAGAACAAGTTGTAGAAGTTATCAAAACTTGGCTTGCTGAGGATGAGAGGTGATAGCTTTGCCTAAAGATTCAAACAAGTTAACAGGAGTTCAAAAAGCAGCAATACTTTTTATAACCCTTGGTCCTGAAGCCTCGGCACCAATATTAAAAAGACTTCCAGAATCCGAGATACAAAAGATAACCTTTGAAATTGCAAATATGCCTAAGGTTAAAAAGGAAGTAAAGGAAGAGGTTTTAAAGGAATTTGTAAATCTAAATAAAGCAAAGGATTATATCCTTGAAGGTGGATTTGAATATGCAAAGACCCTTTTAAGTAGGGCCTTAGGAACTCAAAAGGCTATAGAAATAATAGAAAAGGTATCAGAGATAACTCAGCAATACAGACCCTTTGGAATCGCAAGAAAGGCTGATGCAGCGCAGCTTCTTAATGTAATTATAAATGAACATCCACAAACTATAGCTCTTATTTTATGTTATCTACAACCTGAAAAGGCAGCACAGATATTATCTGGACTTCCTGAGGACCTTCAGGTGGATGTTGCAAAAAGAATTGCCACTATGAACAACACTTCTCCAATGTTTATAGAGGAAGTAGAAGAAATTCTTGAAAAGAAGCTATCAAATGTAATAAGGCCAGATTTTCAGCAAATTGGTGGTATTCAAACCCTTGTTGATATCATCAATAATGTTGATAGAGGAACAGAAAAATCGATACTTGATGAACTTGATAGAGAACAACCAGAACTTGCAGAAAAGATCAGAGAAAGCATGTTTGTATTTGAAGATATCGTTACTCTTGACAATGCTTCAATACAGCGTGTATTACGTGAAGTTGACCAAAAGGATTTAGCCCTTGCACTAAAGGGTGCATCGGAGGAGGTTCAAAACATTATATTCAACAATATGTCAAAGCGCGCTGCACAGTCTTTAAAGGAAGATTTGGAATTTATGGGACCTGTAAGGCTTGTTGATGTTGAAAAGGCACAGCAGGCGATTGTTGCAGTTATAAGAAGACTTGATGAAGCAGGTGAGATTATTGTATCAAGGGGTGGAGATGATGCAATCATACTCTAAGGTTATAAAGTATGGCAAAATAAAGGGTGATGCAGTAATCGCTCCACCCGTTATAGAAAAATTAATAGAGCTACATTCAGATGAAAACAGTCAAGACAACACAATAGAAACATTAAAAATGGCCATATTAGAGAATGCCCATGAAAGGGCAAGAGGCCTTATTGAAGGTGCAGAAAGGGAAGCAAAAGATATTATAGATAAAGCAAAGGAAAAGGCAAATTCCATATTAGAGGATGCTCAAAAAGAAGGCTACAGCACAGGATACACGAAGGGTTACCAGGAAGGGTATCAAAAAGGCATTGATGAGGCAAAGATTGAGGCACAAAAAATAAAAGAAGAAGTAGATTTATACGCAAAAAATGTTCAAATAGAAATAAAGAATTATATAAAAGAAAAAGAAGATGAAATTATAAAGCTATCAATCGAAATTGCAAGGCAGATAATAAAATCAGAAATTACAGTGAATAAAGAGGCTATTTTAAACATATCAAGAAGCATGATTTCAAAAGCCCTAGATAAGCGCCAGATAATTTTAAAATTAAATCCAAGGGATTACGCTTTTTTAAAGGGTAGAAGAGATGAACTTGAAATATTTGTTGAAAATCCTAATGATTTAATTTTGCTTGCTGATCCTGATGTTCAAGAGGGGGATCTTATAGCAGAAACTCCTTCAGGTTACATCGATGCAAAAATCGAAACTCAAATAAAGCAAATATTAAATAACCTTTTAAGGAATGATTGATATGCTAAGCTTAAGTTTTGAAGCTTTAATGAAGAAGGTAGCTGAGATAGATACTATAAAACTTACTGGAAAGGTTAAAAAGGTTATTGGATTAACCATAGAAGTAGAAGGCTTAAAGGCCTTTATCGGGGAAGTTTGCAGAATATTTATTAACAGCAAAAACTATGTTCTTGCAGAGGTAGTTGGATTTAGGGATAATGGACTACTCTTAATGCCCCTTGGAGACATAACAGGGGTTGCAGTAGGGTGTCCGGTAGAAAACACTGGAAAAACATTAAATGTGAAGGTTGGTCCAACTTTGCTTGGTAAAGTTTTAGACGGCCTTGGAAACCCAATGGACGGATCAAGCTTAGATTATGAAACGGAATATAAGCTTGACAGGGATCCTCCAAATCCATTATTAAGAAGAAAAATAGATACCGTTATGTCAACTGGAATTAGAGCTATTGACGGATTTTTAACTTGTGGAATTGGACAAAGAATCGGTATTTTTGCAGGAAGTGGAGTTGGAAAAAGCACCCTTTTAGGCATGATAGCAAGATATAGTGACGCCGATGTAAATGTAATTGGACTTATTGGTGAAAGAGGAAGGGAAGTTAGGGAGTTTATAGAAAATGACCTTGGCGAGGAGGGACTCAAAAAGTCTGTTTTGGTGGTTGCAACTTCCGACCAGCCTCCTTTAGTTAGATTAAAGGGTGCCTTTACTGCAACTGCAATTGCAGAATACTTTAGAGATAAAGGGCTTAAGGTTATGCTTATGATGGACTCTGTTACTCGTTTTGCAATGGCTCAAAGGGAGGTTGGACTTACAATTGGGGAACCGCCGGCTACAAAAGGTTACACTCCATCGGTCTTTGCGATGCTTCCAAGGCTTATGGAAAGGTCAGGAAATTCAGACAAAGGTTCTATAACCGCCTTTTATACAGTTCTTGTTGATGGGGACGACTTTAATGAGCCTATAGCAGATGCTGTTAGAGGTATTTTGGATGGACATATTGTTTTATCAAGAAAATTAGCAGGCAAAAATCATTATCCAGCGATAGATGTATTGGCAAGCATATCAAGATTGATGCCTCAGATTGCTGATGAGAAATTAAAGGAAAAGGCTAGTGAACTTAGGGATATATTAGCTGTTTACAAAGATTCAGAAGATTTAATTAATATAGGGGCCTATCAAAGGGGTTCCAATCCTAAAATCGACAGAGCCATCCAGCTAATTGATAAAATAAACGCCTTTTTGAGGCAGGGAATAAATGAATACAGCGACTATAAAACAATCTATGAAAGAATTCTTTCAATAGGTTAGAAGGTGATTAAATGGATAAATTTAATTTTAAATTACAAAAGGTTTTGGAATTTAAGGAAAGCTATGAAGAAAAGAAAAAGGAAGAATTTTCAATTGAGCTTAGAAACTACTATGAACAGGAAAAAAGGCTAAAGGAACTTACGGAGGAAAGGAAAAAGGCTATAAATAATCCTCCCAAATTTAAAATGATTTTTGATTATCAAGATTTTTATAGATATTTAGATCTTTTAGAAAAAAGAATAGAAAGGCAAACTCAAGAATTAAACCAGGCAAAGGAAAGGCTTGAAAGGGCAAGGCAAGAGCTTATTAAGGCCACAAAGGATAGAAGCATAATTGAAAAGCTAAAGGAAAAGGCCTATGAAGAATTTTTAGAAGAACAAAGCAAAAAAGAGCAAAGGCTCAACGATGACTATGCTCTTTATTCATACTTAAGGGGAGAAAGGAGGTGAAGATGTGAAGGTTGAGGCTGTAAAGTTAAAGGATCCTAAGTTAGAAGTAAAAGACAAAAATCCAATAAAAGGAGATGACTTTGAAAAGGTTTTGGATAATGCTGCAAATAATCTAGCACTTAGTCAAGGGAAAAACATTGAAAGTAAAAACTCTAAGGAAAGCAATAAATTAAGTGAAAATATCGAAGAAAATGAAAAGGAAGAATTACTTCAAATTACAGATGAAACTATCAATTTGAGCCCCAATGTGCAGCTAATATTCAATCAAATATTCAATGTAGATGATAAAAATGACAATAAAGATACTTCTTCTGGGGATAATGAAATATCAATATCAGTGCAAACTGATAAACTTCAGCCTACACAAGAAAAAATTGTGCTTCAAGAAAAGTTTAATTTGATTAATATTGATATGAATATAGAGAAAACAGTTGAAAGTGAAGAATTACCTAATTTAATAGCACAAGATGAAATTAAAGAAACGATAACTGATTTTGATGAGTTATTGAAACAAGAAAATATAAATGAAACAACATCAGAAGCATTAGAAGATGAAAAACAAATATTCAACTCAGAAGAAGAAAAATATAGTGAAAAAACAATTTCAATTGAAGAAAAGGATAATGAAATAAAAACAGCTAATTCAAAATTAGATCATAATAAAGATGTAAATCTTTTAAATGTTAATCTAAGTAATGAAAAGAAAGTGGAAGAAAATCTTGTTACTTTAAATCAAATAAATGACCATGACATTAAAACAATTGATGTAAAAAGTATGAATGAAAAAGAAACAAACATAGATATTATAGAACCACAGGTAAAGGAAGTGAACGTTCCAATAAGGGAGCTAACAACAAAGCATTTAAAGGACGAGATACAAAAAATAATTTCACCAGCTAAGGCAGAAGAAATAGTAAATATAACAGTTGAAAAATTTAAAAGCCTTAGACTTCCTGATATAACAGAAGTTAAAGTAAAACTAAAGCCAGAGAACCTTGGTGAGATAACTGTAAGGGTTGTTTTAGAAAAGGGAGAAATTAAAGGTAATATAATCGTAGAAAAGAGGGAAGTGGCATTAGTTTTACAAAACAATATTGAAAACATGAAGCAGGAGTTAAGACAAAATAATGTTAATTTGTCTAGTGTTTCGGTTTATCTATCCAGCGATGGGTTTAATGAAAATGCTGGAAGAAACTTTAATGATTTTGCAGGGCAAAATAGACAACATAGTTTAGATTTAGACTTTGAAGAAGAAATTTTTGAAGAGGAATTAGAAGGAATAAATCTATATGCCTAAGGAGGACTATATGGAGGTTTCAAAGGTTAGCAATTTAAATGATATTGCTACAGTTTCAAAAAAAAGCGATATCCTTGACAAAGATGCCTTTTTGAAGATTTTAACTGTTCAGCTTAGGAATCAAGACCCATTAAATGCAAAGGACAATACAGAATACATTGCCCAAATGGCACAATTTGCTGCATTAGAACAAATGCAGAATTTGAATGCCAATATTCAAAAGTTGTTAATATCCCAAAGATTTACAGAGGGAACTATGCTAATTGGTAAAGAAGTCGAGATAAAGGTCAATGACAAAGTAATAAAAGAAATTGTAAATGGAGTTAAGGTTGAAGCAAATGAAGTTTACATTAAAACAGAAGGTGGAATGTATAAACTTGATCAAGTAATAGGTGCAGGTGATGTAAAAATTGATAAACAAGATTAGTAACCAAATAAGAATAAATGATTTTAATAAAAGAATAGAAAAGACAATTGAGTTTTCCAAAATCCTTGAAAAGGCCTGTGAGGAAGTTAAGTTCTCAGGCCATGCAATTGAAAGGTTAAAACAAAGAAACATACAACTTACAAACGAAGATGTAGAAAAAATAAATGGTGCTGTTAGAAAACTAAAGGACAAAGGGGGTAAAGAAGGGCTTATTGTCTATAATAATATAGCCTTTATTGCAAGTATAAAAAATAATACCGTAATAACTGCTATAGATGCTGAAAATTTAAAGGAAAATGTATTTACCAATATCGATAGTGCCATAATACTTTAGGCTGGACCCGAAAGGGAGGCCTAGTCGTGGAAGGACAGAAGCGACTATAAAAAGGAGGAGTAATATGTTAAGATCATTAAATTCTGGTGTTAGCGGAATGAAGTCAAATCAAATAAAGATGGACGTTATTGGTAATAATATAGCAAATGTAAATACAACTGCCTTTAAAGCACAAAGGGTTACTTTTAAGGATATATTAAGCCAAACTTTAGAAAATGCAGCTGCTCCAACTCAAAATTTAGGAGGTTCAAATCCAAAGCAGGCAGGCCTTGGTGTTGCAATAGCAAGCATCGATACCAACATGAATCAAGGTGCTCTTTCGACAACAGGAAGGGCAACTGACCTTGCAATAGAAGGAAATGGATTCTTTGTGATTTCTGATGGAATAGAATACAGATTTACAAGGGATGGGGCCTTTACTTTAGATGCTAATGGAAGCCTTGTAACTTCAGAAGGATTTCATGTTTTAGGTTCATATAATACAGCCTTTTTAGCTGATGTTTATGATCCAGCAAACCCTCCAACAGTAAACGTAGACGAACCAGCCTATGAACCTGAAATAAGTGCAGAAAATTCACCTAATATTACAGAACTTAAAAGTATAGTAATTCCCTTTGAAGCATTAGATGAAAATGGAACAAAACAAAAACTTTTAAGCTTTTCAATAGATAAGGATGGAACGATTAAAGGAATATATGGTGATAAGACAGTGGTTATAGGTAAGGTTGCCCTTGCAAGTTTTCAAAATCCTGCAGGGCTTGAAAAGCTTGGTGGAAATACTTATAGAAATACAGCCAATTCAGGTGCACCTTCTATAGGTCTTCCGGCATCCTCAGGATTTGGAACAGTAAGACAAGGACTTTTAGAAATGTCCAATGTTGATCTTGCGGAACAATTTACAGAAATGATTGTAACAAGTAGAGCCTTTCAGGCAAATTCAAGGACAATAACAACATCAGATGAAATGCTTCAAGAGCTTTTAAATCTAAAGAGATAATGGGGAGTAGCATATGATTAAACTTACAGGCTTTAATAACGTTGCTTTTTATTTGAATTCAGAACTTATTGAAAAAATAGAGATAACTCCTGATACAGTAATAACAACAATAAACGGAAAAAAATATGTAGTTAAAGAATCTCCAGAGGAGATAATCGAAAAAATTATTGCCTTTAAAAGAAAATTCATGTGGAATCTACCGGAGGTAATAAAATGAAAAAAAGTGACTTATCAACAGCGCTAGGATTGGTTTTAGGGTTTTTTGTAGTTTTATATGGTATGATTTCAGGACAAGCCTCGATAAAGGATGGCCTTTTAACTTTCTGGGATGTTGCCTCTCTTTTTATAACAGTTTTTGGATCCTTTTTTGCGGTTATGATAGCAGTTCCTATGTCAACTATAAAAAAAGTGCCTACAGCAATCAGAAATGCTTTTGTTGATAAACAAGTCCCTGCATCGGAGCTTATAGAAAGATTTGTTGAATTATCAAAAAAAGCACGTAAAGAGGGATTATTATCACTAGAGGATGAAGTTCAAAACATTCAAGACGAATTTTTAAAAAATGGTATACAAATGGTGGTTGACGGTATTGAACCTGAAATTATTAGAGAAATTATGGAACTTGAAATTTCTGAAATGGAAAAAAGGCATCAAAGTGTTATATCATTTTTCAAGTTATGGGCAGCTATGGCTCCGGCCTTTGGTATGATAGGAACACTGGTTGGGCTTATACAAATGCTAAAGAATTTACAGGATCAGTCAACTCTTGGGCCATCGATGGCGGTGGCCCTGATAACCTCCTTCTATGGTTCCGTAATGGCAAACCTATTTTTTACCCCATTGGCAACAAAACTTGAAAATAAAAGCAATGAAGAAGTAGGAAGAAGAGAAATGATGATAGAAGGAGTTTTAGCGATTCAATCGGGTGTAAATCCAAGAATAGTGGAAGATAAACTTAAGACTTATTTAGCACCCGAAGAAAGATTAACGATGTTAAAACAAAATGTTGAAAAGGGTGCGGTGGTATCAAATGAGTAGAAGACGTTCTAAAAAAAGTGAAATAAATGCTGGAGAATGGCTTACAACCTATGCTGACATGATGACGCTGCTTTTATGTTTTTTCGTTTTACTTTATGCATTTTCAACGATGGACAATATTAAATTTAAAACATTAGCGTTTTCACTTGCTAAAGCCTTTGGTGGTAATGTTAATACTATTGTGAGTGGTGGCAATTTAGGACCTGTTCCAGTTAATACAAATCCAGGCATAGAAACTAAAGATAAGGAAAGGCAAACGGGAAAGGTTGAACTAGATGTTCAAAGGGGCGAAACTGAAAGGATATATAAAAAGGTTCAAGAGTTTGTCAAAAACAACAAACTTGAAGCTAAAATTACGATAAGGGAAGATATACGTGGGGTTGTAATAGAACTTCAAGAAAAAATATTGTTCGACTCAGGTAAAGCAGATATAAAACCCGAAAGCATTCCATTGCTTTCCAAGATTGCTCAGCTTTTGAGGATGTTTGAAAATGAAATAGTTGTAGAGGGCCATACGGATAATGTTCCAATCAATAGAGGGTATTATGAGAGCAATTGGGAGCTTTCAGCAGACAGAGCAGTCAAAGTAGTTAGGTTCTTAGTGGAAAAACAAGGTATTAAGCCGGAAAAGATAACTGCTGTTGGTGCTGGGGAATACCGTCCAATTGCATCTAATGCAACGCCTGAGGGAAGGCAAAAAAATAGAAGGGTTAATATTTTAATTGTTACTAAGCAAAAAGGAGCGAACTGATATGGCAGAAAATAAAGGTGTTTCAAAACTAATGATAATTATCATAATTTTACTTGTTCTTTTAATTGCAGCTGGAGTTTTCTTAGGTTATATGTTTATGACAAAAAACCAAAATGCAACTCCTAAGCCAAAGCCAGAGAAAACTATGGCAATGGATGAATTTGTTGTTAATCTTGCTGATGAAGATATTAGGGTATATATAAAGGCAAAAATATTTTTAGCCTATACAGATACAAAGATTGAAACGGAACTTAAAGACAAAATGCCTCAAATCAGGGATTTAGTTATAACTACGATTAGATTAAAAAAGTCTACAGAATTTGATGGAATAAAACTTGAAAATATAAGAAAGGAACTTATAGGTAAAATCAATTCTAAATTAACATCAGGGCAAATAACTAATGTTTACTTTTATGATATCATAATACAGTAGGTGATTTAATAATGAATTCAGAAACTTTATTTGCTGTCGTCAAACTGGTAGTATTTCTTCCAATGATTATATTTTTAATCATTTTATCTGCAAAATATGGGGGAAGATATTTAAATAAATTAGGAAGCGGTAGGCTAATTAAAGTATATGAGAGGGTCCCCCTTAGCCAAAATTCTTTTTTATCTGTAGTTTCAATTGCCGGAAAGCCCTATATAATTTCAAATACTCAAAATGATGTAAAAATACTATTAGAACTTAGCCAAGATGACTTAGAGGTTTACAAAAATAATTTAGAGGGCTTCGATTTTAATTTAATTAGAAGGAAGATGAAGAATGAAAAGGTTCAATAGAGTTTTTCTATTAGTTTTACTAATTTTCATAGCTACGATTGGAATAGCCTTTGCTGCAACACCAAATATTCCAGTCCCAAAAGTCAATATTTCAATAGATTCAGCTAAAAATCCTAAGGAATATGTGGATAATATAAAATTATTGATTTTGTTGACTTCTTTAACATTTATTCCTGCAATAGTTCTTCTGATGACAAGCTTTACAAGGATAATTGTAGTTCTTGGGTTTATAAGAAATGCATTATCCACCCAACAATCTCCACCTAATCAGGTTTTGATTGGACTTGCTTTATTTATGACTTTTTTCATCATGGCTCCAGTTTATAATAAAATAAACAATGAAGCTATTCAGCCATATATAAAGGGTCAAATTTCACAGCAGCAGGCTGTAGAAATTGGCAGTAAGCCATTAAAAGATTTTATGCTAAAGCAAACCAGGGAAAAGGATCTTGCTTTATTTTATAATGCAGCTAACATTGAAAAACCAAAGGATCGATACGATGTTCCCTTTAAAATTCTTATACCTGCCTTTGTTATAAGTGAACTTAAGACAGCCTTTCAGATGGGATTCATGATCTTCGTTCCTTTTATTGTTATAGATATGGTTGTGGCAAGTATTTTGATGTCGATGGGAATGTTTATGCTTCCGCCGGTTACTATTTCTCTTCCCTTTAAAATACTTTTGTTTGTTTTAGCGGACGGATGGCATTTAGTTGTTAAATCTTTAATCCAAAGCTTTATGTAGGAGTGATCTTATGAGTTTATCCTTTGCCCTTGCCATCGGCAAACAGGCTATGACGGTGGCTCTTATGATTGCAGCACCTGTTTTAATTGCTTCGATGGCTGTAGGACTTTTGGTCAGCATATTTCAAGCTGCAACTCAAATACAGGAACAAACATTAACCTTTGTTCCCAAGGTAATAACTGTAATTGTCGTCTTTTTAGTTTTAGGTTCTTGGATGCTAAAAACTTTAATTCAATTTATTCAAACTATGCTTAGCAATATAACATTAATTGTAAAATAGGTGGTATATTCTATGAATGAATTTTTGATTCTATTTTTAGCTTCAGTAAGGATAATAGCAATGCTTATGTCATCACCTATTTTTTCAGTAAGGCAAATTCCAACAATAGTTAAGATGGGACTTTCTTTAATATTATCCTTATTGGTTACGGCAAATATTAAAATTCCAACCTATCAATTTATAAATAATAATTTTGATCTTGTGTTTTTTATATTTAGAGAAATAGCTATTGGAGTTTCAATAGGGTATATATCTACTTTGATATTTAATGCCATAAGAGTTTCAGCACAAATAATGGATTTTAATGTAGGTTTTTCTATGTCGCAATACTTTGATCCATCAACTTCAGGAAGTTCCACACCCCTAGAGAGGTTTTTTAACTGGTTTGCAATAGTTATATTTGTAACTTTAAATTTTCATCATATATTATTATCGGCAATTATAAAAAGTTTTGAAGTGGTTCCCTTAGTAATTTTAAAGATTAATTCCAATATCTTTATTGTAATTTTAGATGTATTTGCTAAAAGCTTTTATATTGCGATGCAACTTGCAGCTCCAGTTGTTATAGTGGTTTTTCTAACTGATTTTACTTTAGGACTTATAAATAGAGCTGTTCCACAAATAAATATATTTCTTTTAAGTTTGCCAGTAAAAACCCTTGTTGGATTATTTGCAGTATCTGTGATTTTACCGGGGCTAACCCACATATATATAAAACTATTTGAAAGTTTATCAGGGGATTTAGTAAAACTTTTTAACACTCTGCCTTTTATAGTTCTGATGGCATCAGAGGATAAAACTGAAGAACCAAGTCCAAAGAAGTTGCAGGATGCAAGGAAAAAGGGGCAGGTGGCAAAGAGCATCGATTTGACTTCATCGATTGTTCTTCTTGGCGTTATGTTTTTGTTTTTGGTGTTTGGACAAAGCTTATATTTGAATGGGAGAAAATTTTTAATAGAGACATTCAATCTGATAACAAAGGAAGATATTAGTATTCAGCAGTTTAAAGTAATAGCGTTATATGCTTTAAAAAATGCATCGATAGTTGCACTTCCGTTTTTGTTTACTATAATGGTTCTTGGAATTTTAGCCAATATCCTTCAAATTGGTTTTTTATTTACAACAGAAAATTTGAAGTTTAGTTTTGACAAACTAAATCCATTGAACGGATTTAAAAGATTGTTTTCTAAAAGATCCTTTGTTGAACTTATTAAGTCAATGCTTAAAATTATAATTATTATGTATTTAACCTTTAGCTATTTGAGGAAAAACCTATTTGAAATATTAAAGACAAGCGATTTGAATCCCTATGGAATTTATCCTTTTGTAAAGAGTATCACTGATAAACAAATGACAAGACTAGTTATATTTTTAATAGTTGTTGGAGTTGCTGATTTTATATTTCAAAAAAGGCAACTTAAAAAGGATTTGATGATGACAAAACAGGAGGTTAAGGAGGAATTAAAACAAACTGAAGGGGATCCACAAATTAAATCACGAATAAGACAAAAGCAAAGGGAAATGGCAATGAAGAGAATGATGCATGAGGTTCCAAAGGCAACGGTAGTCGTAACTAATCCAACTCATTTTGCTGTCGCAATAAAATATGAAAGAAATAAGGATTTTGCGCCAATAGTTGTTGCAAAGGGTGCGGATCTTATCGCAAAAAAGATTAAAGATGTTGCAAAGGGAAACGATGTTCCCATAGTTGAAAATAAAATTTTGGCACGAACTTTATATTATAAAGTTGAAATAAACGAAACGGTTCCAGTTGAGCTTTATCAAGCAGTTGCTGAAATTATAGCATATGTTTACAGTATTAGAGGGATGTGATGGCTAGTGTTCAAGGAAAAGAATTTAAAGGCAAATATAGATGTTTTAATAGCCTTTGTAATTATTTTAATAGTTTTAATGATAATTATTCCACTGCCAACATGGCTTCTTGACATATTTCTTGCTCTAAACATGTCGATAAGTTTAGTAATTTTGCTTTTAACTATGTTTACAACCGAAGTTCTAGAGTTTTCTGTTTTTCCAACCCTACTACTAATTACGACCCTTTTTAGATTAGGACTTAATATTTCCTCAACAAGATTAATTCTTGGACAAGGACAAGCAGGACAAATAATTGAAGCCTTTGGTAACTTTGTTGTTGGTGGAAATTACGTTGTAGGATTCATTCTTTTTATAATCATAGTTGTTATTCAATTTGTAGTTATCACCAATGGTGCAGGCAGAGTTGCTGAAGTTGCAGCAAGATTTACACTTGATGCTATGCCAGGAAAACAAATGAGTATAGATGCAGACTTAAACGCAGGAATTATAACTGAAGAAGAGGCGAAACAGCGTAGAAAAAAATTACAGCAAGAGGCAGATTTTTACGGGGCTATGGATGGTGCCAGCAAATTCGTTAAAGGTGATGCCATAGCTGGTGTTGTTATTGTTTTAATTAATATTATCGGTGGTGTTTTAATAGGAAGTATTTTTGGAGGTTTATCTGCCCTTGATGCGTTGAAAAAATATGCTCTTTTAACTGTAGGTGATGGTCTTGTAAGTCAGATACCTGCCCTTTTAATTTCAACAGCATCGGGTATTATTGTTACAAGATCAGCAGGGGATTCAACCCTTGGTAAGCAACTTGCAGGGCAATTTACTTCATACCCTAAGGTTTTAGGTATTGCCAGTGCAATTTTAGCGATTTTAGGGTTAATCCCATCATTACCTAATTTACTCTTTCTATCGCTATCCGCAGCTTGTGGTTTTTCATCATATGTCCTAACAAAAGATAGTAAAGGTGAGATGAATTTAGAAACTAAAATTGAAGATATAAAACCTGAAAAAAGAGAACCAGAAAACGTTATGCAATATCTTAATGTAGAGCCTTTAGAAATAGAGATAGGATATGGACTAATACCCCTTGCTGATGTTTCATCGGGAGGAGATCTTTTAGATAGAATAGCAGGCGTTAGAAGGCAACTTGCCCTTGAAATGGGAATAATCGTTCAGCCTATAAGAATCAGGGATAATCTTCAGCTTGCAACAAACGAATATGCTATCAAAATAAAAGGGACAGTTGTTGGAAAGGGAGAAATATTAGTTAATCATTATCTTGCAATAGACGTATTAGGTGATGGAATTCCTATTGAAGGAATCAAAACTGTTGACCCAACCTTTGGGTTACCTGCAGTTTGGATTCCTGACAATAGAAAGGAAGAGGCTGAAATTTTAGGAATAACAGTAGTGGATCCTACGACTGTTTTAGTAACTCATCTTACTGAAATTATTAAAAAACATGCTCACGAGCTTTTAGGAAGACAGGAAGTTAAAATGATTATTGATAATATAAAAGAAAATTATAGTGCAGTTGTTGAGGAATTGATACCTGGACTTTTATCTATAGGTGAGGTTCAAAAGGTTCTCCAAAATCTTTTAAAGGAAAGAGTGCCAATTAGGGATCTTGTTACTATACTAGAAACGTTGGCTGATCACGCTGTAAACACAAGGGACATAGAACTTTTAACTGAATACGTAAGGATTTCCCTTGGAAGAACTATATGCAAAAATCTTGTAGATGAAAATAACACGATAAGACTCTTGACTTTGCATCCTTCCCTTGAGCAGCTTATTTCAGATAATATTCAAAAGTCTTTCCAAGGATCATATCCAGCCTTGGATCCTGATACTACAAGGAGGATATTTGAGGCAGTTCAGAGATTGATGGAGATTAGCGACTTTTATAATGGTCAACCTGTAATTTTATGTTCTCCTAAAATAAGACCAGCCTTTAGAAGGATGACCGAACTCGTATTTCCTAGTTTATTCGTTTTGTCAATGAATGAAATTCCTGCAGACGTTCAAATTGAGTCATTAGGGATGGTGAGCATATGATTGTAAAAAGATATATAGTTGATAATATGCAGGAGGCAATGGTGAAGATAAGATATGAACTTGGAAATGATGCCGTTATTGTTAGTCAAAGAAAAATTAGGCAAAAAGGCTTTTTAGGATTTTTTAAGCCTAAAAAAATAGAGGTTACAGCAGCAGCTGATGATAAGGATAAAAAGAGTTCAAAACATGCTGTTTCAAGTGATATTGAAAAGGAAATAGCAGAACTAAAAAATATGGTAGAGAATTTAGTTAAAAACAACAACAAAGAAACAAAAGGAACGAAAAAATCACAAAAAATAAGGATAAAGGAAAATCTATTGAATAACGATGTCCCAGAGGAAATTATAGAGAATATAATTGAATCTATTAAAAAAGAAAATGGTGACGGTAAAATAAATGCTAAAAATCTAGAAAGATTGCTAATAAAGTATACCAAGGAATTACTTAAAGAGGATGATAAAACTGATTCAAGAGTTCAGGCTTTTGTCGGACCAACTGGTGTTGGAAAAACGACAACTGTAGCAAAGCTTGCAAGTTTATATTCTTTATATAAGAACAAAAAAGTTGGACTCATTACTATAGATACCTATAGAATTGGTGCAGTTGAACAGTTAAAAGCCTATGCGGAAATATTAAATATTCCTTTTGGTGTAATATATTCTATTAAAGATATTCCAAATGTTTTAAACCAGATGAAGGAATGTGATATAATATTAGTTGATACAACTGGAAGAAGTAGTAAAAATGCTATGCAAATAGCAGAAACCAAAAAATTTATCGAAGAAATAAAGCCAGATAAAATAAGCCTAGTTCTTAGTGTAACAACAAAACAAAGGGATATAAAATCTATCGTGGAAAATTATAAAATGCTTGATTATAACAATATCATCTTAACCAAGCTTGATGAAACTGATATTTATGGTAGTATCTTAACAGCAGCTTATTACAGCAAAAAACCCATCTCTTATATTACTGTTGGACAAAATGTTCCAGATGATATTGAAGAAGCCAACTCTGATAAACTCATTAAGCTTGTTCTGGGGGAATAAATTATGGATCAGGCAGAAAAATTAAGAAGGCTTGTTAATGACAAAACAACACAAAAGAAAAATAAATTCCGAGTAATAACCGTAACAAGTGGTAAAGGCGGAGTTGGCAAGTCAAGCTTTGTTGTAAATTTGGCAGTAGCATTGAAATTAAGGGGACTTAAAGTTGCAATACTTGATGCTGATATAGGAATGGCAAATGTGGACATTATGTATGGAGTAAAATCAAAATATAGTTTGTTTGATTTAGTTTTTAATAACAAAAATATCAATGAAATAATTGAGATGACTCAAGAAGGTATTAAAATAATACCAGGTGGTTCCGGACTTAAGGATATTGTTGATTTGAATGAAGAACAAAGAGTGAGATTAATTAAAGAATTTGAAAAATTAGATGATATTGATATTTTAATTGTTGATACAGGAGCAGGAGTTTCAAAAACTATACTAAACTTTGTTGCAATTTCAGATGAAGTTATTGTAATAACAACTCCGGAACCTACGGCATTAACAGATGCCTATAGTTTAATTAAAATAATAAAGAATAAATTTCAAGATGCTAATATAAACGTTGTTATAAATAAAGTAAGAAATATAAAGGAAGCACGAGAAACCTTCGAAAAGTTAAGCAATACTGTTAATGTGTTTTTGAAGTCAAAGATAAACTATAGGGGATTTTTATTCGAAGATAAAAAAGTTCCTATATCCATTATTGAACAAAGACCATATCTAATTAGTTTTCCTAAAACTGAGGCTAGTATGTGCATAATGAAGATAGCTTCAGATGTTATAGGACTTGAAAAGGAAAATAAAAACAATACAATTAAAGATGTATTTTTTAAACTTTTCGGAAGGATGGGGTTAGGTTCATGAATGGACTAAATGTAAACCTTAAAATTGGACAAAAAATTGATGTTATCCAGGATGGAATAACCTTTGTCAGCAAAATTCAAGATATTAACGAGAATTTCTTATTAATAGATGTTCCTGTTGCTGGTAATAGATATTTTATAGCTCATCATGGTAGAGTTATTGAATTTTACGTTCCAAATGAAAAGGACGTTACTAAATGTAGAGCTATAATTTTAGGTAAAAAAAGAGAAAACAACATCGAGATGCTTGTTTTAAGTTTACCAGAAGTGATTGAAAAGGTTCAAAGAAGAGAATACTTTAGGCTTCCAATAACTATGGAAATTAAGTATTCTATATTGCCTCAGGATAAAAGATTTTTTGATTTAAAGGATGTTCCAGCGTTATATTACAAACAATTACAAAAAGGTTTAACGGTAGATATCAGCGGGGGAGGAATAAAAATTTTAACAAAGGAGAAGGCACCATCAGGGAATAATGTATTGCTTTTATTAACTATCCCCCATGAAGTTATGATTTTGGCTTCGGTTGTAAGAACTGAGGATGTTGATAATAAAAATTTTAAGCTTGCCTTAAAATATGAAAACATCGACGAAAAGACAAGGGATAGTATAATAAAGTTTATATTTAATAAAATGAGGGAACAACTTAAGCTCTTGAAATAGAGGTGAAATAATGAAATGTTATAAACAATTCGATGAAAGAGAGGAAATGATTTTAAGGTATCTTCCCTATGTAAAATATATAGCTTCTCGCCTTGTTGCAGGAAAGCCTCCTGGAGTTGAGTTTGAGGATCTTGTAAGCTATGGGATTATAGGACTAATCGATGCTATTGAAAAGTTTGATCCAACAAAGGGAATAAAGTTTGAAACCTATGCCACCTTAAGAATTAAAGGGGCAATCATTGATGAACTTAGAAAGATAAGTTGGATACCAAAAAGTGCAGTTTCAAAACTTTCCCTCCTTAATCAGGCAAGGGAAGAATTAGAATCTAGTCTTAACAGAGAGCCAACAGACAAAGAGCTAGCTGATAAATTAAATATTTCTGAAGAGGAACTTAAAACTATAGAATCCTATGTAAATTATGTATCTTTAGTATCCTTAGAGGAAATATTTTTTAAATCAGATGAAGAGGACATGCAGGTTAAGGATTTTGTTGAGGATGCAAACAGCCCACACCCTGAGACCATTGTAGAGAATGAAGAAAGGCTTAAGATTTTGCGGGAAGCTATTTCAATGCTTCCAGAGAAGGATAAATTGATTTTAAATCTATATTATTTTGAAAAACTTACTTTAAAGGAGATAGGGAAGATTTTGGAAGTGTCGGAATCCAGGGTATCACAGCTTCATAGTAGAGCTATTATCCGCCTAAGGGAAAATCTAAAAAGACTTAAATATATATTGGAGGAATAGTAATGAATTTTATCCTAATTATATTAGGTCTACTATTTATTTATTTAAGTTTTTTGATAAAAAAATTAAAACCTAAGGAAATAATGGAAATAAATCCAATGATGGACTTTGAAAATATAATTTCTGAAAAATTATATTATGAGGAAAATAAATTAGCTTTAAAGGAAATTAAAGAAACCCTGATGGAAATTCTAGATAGAATTGAAAATGTTGAGCTTTCTTTAATTTCTTTAGGTGAAGAAATAGAAAATCTAAAAAAGGATGAAATTAAAGAGGAAAAGACAACCATTAAAGATGCTAAAGCTGTAGAAACAAATAAAATGGACGGAAAGGATATCAATGACAAAATTTATGAAATGTCACTGGCTGGTTTAACAGTAGACGAGATTAGCTCTAAATTGAATTTAGGAAAGGGTGAGGTTCTATTAAGGCTTGGTTTAATGAAGGCAAGAAAATAAATTGGAAAGCAATTTATGATATAATATTAGATAGCAGATTTGTTTTGGGACTAGGAATTGGATTAATTATATCAGGTATATTTTATACCTTTTATAGACCTACTAATATTTCAAAAGAAAAGATAGAAATCATGGCAAGGGAACTTGGAATGAGATATCCTGATGAGATAAAGGCTTATTTTGAAAATGATAAAAAGTGAGGGATTCTTATGTTAAGGGGATTATATACTGCTGCCTCAGGCATGATCACAAGGCAAATTCAAAGTGAAAATTTGAGTAACAATGTTTCTAATATAAATACTCCTGGATATAAAAAGCAAAAGGTGGTTTTAAAATCCTTTGAGGAGATGATTGTCCAAAATAAGGATAAACAAATTGGGAATAAGAACTTTAAAAGAAACATTGGGAACTTAGAGCTTGGAGTTGGGATAGCTGATACGGTTGTTGATTTTGGACAAGGAGTTTTAGAAAAAACGGATAGGAATTTAGATTTTGCGATAGATGGGAATGGATTTTTTGTATTAACAAATGAAAACAATGAAAAAAGATATACCCGAGATGGTAGATTTTTAATAGACGAAAGGGGATTCTTAAAGCATTCATCTGGCTTGCATGTGCTTGGTGCTGATAATAAACCAATAAGGGTTAACACGGATAATATAGATGTTAACCAATTAAAATTATTGGTTGTTGATTTTGAAGATAAAGCAAGCCTTAAAAAGGATAAGGAAAATGTGTTTATAGCAGCATCAGAAGGAAAAGCAGTAAATGCTCATATAAAGCAAGGATATCTTGAAAAATCCAATGTAGATGCAATAGAAGTCATTACGGAAATGATTAGCATAATGAGAAGCTATGAATCGAATCAGAAGGTTATTCAATCATTAGATGAAACGCTGAATAAAACGGTTAATGAAATTGGGAGTATTAAATAAGTAGGTGAGTAGCATGCTAAGGGTTTTATGGAACGGTAAATCGGGGTTAATATCAAATCAAAATAGAATAGATGCCATATCGAATAACATAGCTAATGTAGATACAAATGGATATAAGAGGGTGGATGTAGCCTTTTTAGATATTCTAAATGAGAGCGTAAATAGGTTAGGAGTTCCAATAACTTCTGATGATAAAGATAACCTCTCCGTTGGAAGCGGGACAAAAGGTGAACGTATTGTCAGGGATTTTTCACAAGGAATTCTAAAGGAGACAGGAAGGAAAACTGATTTAGCTATAGAAGGGGAAGGATATTTTAGATTGGTGGATAATGAAGGAAGAAATTTTTATACAAGGGATGGAGCCTTTAAAATAGATGCAGATGGTAACTTTGTTCATTCATCAGGTTTAATTTTAGATATAGAAAATTATAATAACAATTTATCAGATAACGATAAAATTAGGATTAGCTACGATGGAAGTATCTATAAAATAAATAATGATGAGGAAGAATTAGTAGGCAAAATTAACCTTTATAGAATAATCGGACAGGATGCAATTGTTTCAAAGGGTGAAAATGTTTATTCAGCTGATAATGTTGAAGCTTTGGAAAAATTTCATTTAAGGCAAGGCTTTTTAGAAGCATCCAATGCAGATATAACTAAGGAGCTTACTAACATGTTAGTTACACAAAGGGCCTTTGAATTAAGTGCTAGAACTGTAAAATCAGCAGACGAGATGTGGCAAATCGCTAATAATTTGAGGGGAAGATAAAATTTGAATAAAAACCTCCTTATAGGTAAATAATTACTAAAAAAGCCTATAGGGAGGTTTTATATTAATGGATGAGAAAATAGTAAAATTAATTTCAGATAAAAAATTGAATGAAGCAAAGGTTTTGGCTATGAAAACTTATTTTTTGAACAAGAAAAAGTATTATTATTACTTGGGATTATGTTATTGTGCAGAAGGAAAGTATTCAGAGGCCATAGAAAAGTTTTTAAAAGCTGAAAAACTTGGTTTAAAACACTATTTGCTATATTATAATCTTGGAACTGCATATATTGAAATTAACAAACTTGATAAGGCCAAGGAATGCCTAAAAAAGTCCATCGAATTAAATAATAATTATAATAATAGCTTTCTAAACTTAGCATATATCTATATAAAGGAGAAAAATCTAAAGGCAGCCTATAGAATTATAAAGAGCGTTTCCTGTTTTAATGATGTTCCTTTGCTTTATGAAATTGAGGAAAATATTTATAAAGAATTAATTAAATAGGGAGGATATATGAAGCCTAAAAAGTTAAATAAGGGGGATAAAATTGGAATTATAGCTCCAGCAAGTCCTTGCTATAATCAAGATTTATTTATGGAGGGAGTTAAAGTCCTTAGAAATTTAGGGTTTGAAATTGAATTAGGGAAAAGCTGCTTTGCAAAGGAGGGCTTTCTTGCAGGAGATGACTATTTGAGGGCAGATGATTTCAATACTTTTTTTAAAAGAAGGGATATCGATGCAATTTTTTGCCTAAGGGGAGGATATGGTTCAATAAGATTGCTGGATAAAATCGATTGGGATGGCATTAGAAATAATCCAAAGATATTCGTAGGATACAGCGATATTACCGCACTTTTGAATGTTATTTATAATAAAACAAAATGTATTTGCTTTCACGGACCGATGGTGGCAACAGGTGAACTTTTTAACGATATTAATTTGAAAATGCTATTAGAAAGTTTACAAGGGAATATAAGAAGGTATAAAATAAATTTAAAATGTATAAATCCTGGACAAGCAGAAGGAGTTATAATTGGAGGTAATCTTTCGGTATTAGTTTCCCTCATTGGAACAAAATATAATATTGATTTTAAAGATAAGGTTTTGTTTATTGAGGATATAAACGAAGAACCTTATAAAATCGATAGAATGCTCCAAACATTGAAATATGCCGGTATATTTGATAAACTAAAAGCAATAATAATTGGACAATTTACAAACTGTGAATCCCTTGATGAAAAAAGCTTTACCCTACATCAAGTCTTAATGAACTTTTTCAGAGAAATTAAAATTCCTGTTTATTATGGTTTGGAAACCGGACATGGAAAGATAAAAATGACTATTCCAATTGGAATAAAAGTAAAAATTGAAGATAATAATCTTTTTTTTTCGGAGGAGGCAGTTTTTTATGATTAATTTTTTCAATGAAGCAAAAAGCATTCAAAGGGAACTTGTTTTTATAAGGAGGGAATTACACAAAAACCCAGAGATTGATAGAGATTTAAAATTTACAGCAGGACTTGTTGAGTCATATTTAAAAGAGTATGGAATTAATTACAAAAGATACGATAATTGTGGAATTGTTGCTGAGATAGGGGAAGGCGAAAATATAGTTGCATTACGGGCTGATATGGATGCCCTTGAAATTGAGGACTTAAAAGATGTTCCATATAAATCATTAAAACCAGGTCTTATGCACGCCTGTGGTCATGATGCCCATACAGCAATCCAGATAGGTGCAGCAATTATTTTAAAAAAATATGAATATAACTTAGGGGGAAGGGTTAGGCTTATATTCCAACCTGCAGAAGAAACTGACGGTGGGGCAAGGGATATGATTGAATTTGGAGCGTTAAAGGATGTAAAGGCAATATATGCTCTACATATTGATGAAACTTTGGATGTTGGGACTATTGGTGTAAAAAAGGGAATAGTTGCAGCTGCATCCAATCCTTTTAAAATTATTGTTGAAGGTAAAGGTTCCCATGGTGCATATCCCCACGATGGAATTGATAGCATCTTAATTGCAGCAAAAATTATAGATAATTTTCAATCTATAATTTCAAGGGAGATTGCAGCAACAGATTCGGCTGTAATAACTGTTGGGAAAATAAGTGGAGGAACAGCGGCAAATGCAGTGGCAAGAAGGGTTGAATTAGAGGGTATTATAAGAACTTTAGGTGATGATGTCAGAAGCTTTGTCCTAAAAAGAGTAGAAGAAATTGTAAAAATGACTGCCAATATGTATAGAGCCAGAGTCACATTAGACTTAAAAGAAAGTTATCCTTCTTTTTCGAACGATGATAAACTTTATAATACATTTATAAAGGAACTTAGTGAACTGGATAAAATAAGGGTTATTGAACTTCAAAAACCAGGAATGGGGGTAGAGGATTTTGCATATTATACTAAAATAGTGCCTGGATTATATTACAAATTAGGCTGTAGGAATGAGTTGAAAGGCATTGTAAATCCTGCACATGGAAGTTATTTTGATGTCGATGAAGAATGTCTATGGATAGGGACAGCTATTCAATGTTTTAATGCATATAGTTTTTTAAATAATCATAAGTAATATTATCATAACTGATAAATGTATAAAAAACAAATAATAAAAATATAATCATATAAAAGAATATTTCAAGGTGCTTTTTATGAAAAAAAGGATATCCGAACTTAACAAATATATAACAGATGAATACCTAAAAAAAATAAATACAATACTATTAAACCATTATAATATTACCCCAACATCAGTAGAAAAGGTAAGAAGTGCCTTTAAAGTAAATACAGAAAGGTCTATTTATTGTTTAAAGGAATTTAAACATAATGATAAAAAGGCCTCTATAGGATATCATTTAACAAGATTTTTAAAGGACAATGGTTTTGACGGGGTGGCCGATTATATTAAAACGGTGGATGGAAAAGATGTTATAAAATATAATAAAAAATATTATTATCTGACCAGTTGGATAGAAGGTTCTGAGTGTGATTTTAAAGATATAAATGTTTTAAAACAGGCTTGTGCTTTTTTGGCAGACTTTCATAATAAATCGAAGGGCTTTCATATAAATTCATTTAAAATAAAAAGCAATTATAACAAATGGGAAAAAAAGGTTTTAAGTATAAAAAAGGACCTTTTAAAATTTAAGAGCATTATTGCAAGTAAAATCTTAAAAACGTATTTTGATGAGGAGTATTATAAATTAATAGATTTCAATTTAAAGCTTTGTGATAAAGCGCTTCAAATATTTAGCAAGGAATCCTATAAAAGACTTTGTGAAAAGGCCAAAAATGAAAGATTAATTTGTCATGATAGTTTTTATTATCAAAATCTTTTAATCAATAATAATGGTAAGATGTTTCTAATTGATTTAGACAGCGTTATATATGATCTTCCTATATATGATTTGGCAAAGTTTATAAGAAGAATAATGAACAAAAGTTATATTGAATGGAACTTCAACATAGCAAAGGACTTAATTTTTGCTTACGATGAAATTAGAAAAATTGAAAGGGATGAATTTGAGATATTTTTGGGGCATTTGATTATTCCTCATAGATTCTGGAAGCTGGGGAAGAAAAGATACTTAAAAAGAAAGGAATGGAGTGAGGAAAAATATTTAAAGAAACTTAATAAAGAAATAAGGTTAAAGGATAAAAGAGAAGAGTTTATTAATAAATTTATTGAAAATTATTTAATAAAATAAAAAAGCAGCTCTAAAGCTGCTTTTTTGGTGGCCAGAGCCGGAATCGAACCAGCGACACGGGGATTTTCAGTCCCCTGCTCTACCTACTGAGCTATCTGGCCGTATTAAATTGGTGGGCCTTCAGGGACTCGAACCCCGGACCGACCGGTTATGAGCCGGTTGCTCTAGCCAGCTGAGCTAAAGGCCCTAATGGTGACCCCTAGGGGATTCGAACCCCTGTTACCGCCGTGAAAGGGCGATGTCTTAACCACTTGACCAAGGGGCCATATTCAGTTACAATCTTTATAAGAGCGACCTGACACGTAATAATATATCATGGTATTAACGATATGTCAATACTTTTTTATAAATTTTTTAAGGGGGATATTATGATAAAAATAAAATTTTGCGGGGCAGCTAAATCTGTTACAGGTTCCTGCTATTTAATTGAAACAAGTAAAAGAAAATTTTTAGTAGACTGTGGTTTGTTTCAAGGTAAAGAATCAAAGACCAATCAAAGCAATTTTCCATTTAATCCAGAGGAAATAGACTTTGTAATTTTAACCCATGCCCACATAGACCATTCAGGAAGATTACCACTACTTGTAAAGAAAGGCTTTAAAGGATCGATTTTTTGCACCTCTGCAACTCAAGATCTTGCAAAAATAATGTTAGTTGATAGTGGGCATATTCAAGAAATGGATGCCATAAATGAGAACAAAAAACGCCAAAGAAAGGGATTGCCATTAATAGAACCTTTGTATACCGCAGAAGATGGAGATAAAGTAAAGGATTATTTAGTTACAGTTCCATACAACCACGTGCAAAGAATTGATAATGATATATATATAAATTTAAAGGATGCTGGGCATCTATTAGGTTCATCAATTGTAGAATTATTTATAAAAGATGCTGGTGTTACAAAGAAAATTGTATTTTCTGGGGATTTAGGGAACATAAATATACCTATTATTAAAGATTATGAGTATATAGATTATGCGGATTACTTAATCATTGAGTCTACCTATGGAAATAGATTTCATTCTATTCCAAGTGAGGTTCAAAGCTTATATGCAATCATATTAAATACTATAAAAAATAATGGTAATGTAATAATTCCATCCTTTGCAGTAGGAAGAACTCAGGAGATATTATATCTTTTAAATAAATATATTGATATTGAAAAACGAAAAGATTTTTCTGATATCCAAATATATCTTGATAGTCCCTTAGCAGAAGAAGCAACTGAGATTTTTAAAAAACATAAGGAATGTTATGATGAAGAGGCATTAAATATGTTATCTCTTGATAATGATGTTTTAGAATTTAAAAATTTAACTTTTATAAAAACAAAAGAAGAGTCGATGGAGCTTAACAATAAAAGCGGAGTTGTTATCATTTCCTCAAGCGGAATGTGTGAAGCAGGAAGGATTAAACACCATTTAAAATATAATCTGTGGAAAAAGGAGTCAGCGATTGTTTTTGTTGGTTATCAAGCAGAAGGAACATTAGGACGAAGAATCTTAGACGGAGCAAAAAAGGTAAAGATATTTGGTGAAGAAATAGCAGTTAATGCAAAAATAATTAATATGCCTGGTCTTTCTGGACATGCCGATTTACAAGGTTTATTAAAGTGGTATAAAGGAATTAATAAAGGAGTCAACGAAAAAGTATTTATAACCCATGGTGAAATAGAAGCAGCTATGAATTTAAAGGCTATATTAGAAACAGTAAGTTCGACATCTTGCGTTATCCCAGATTATCTTGAAGAATATATTTTGTAGATTGATGATGAATTTTTTGGATTAAAAAACCCCATTCAAATAAAGGATTATTCAATTTATCGAAGAAATATTAAAATGGGGTGATTTTATGGAAAGGTCATATACCTTTAAAGAAATATGTGAAAAAACTGGTTATAGGCCATCTGCTATAAGATACTATGAAAAGGAATTCGATTTAAAAATAGAAAGGGATGTCAATGGAAGAAGAATATTTAAAGAAAAAGATCTAAACTTACTTTTGCTTATTAAAAAATATCAGGAGGAAGGATACAGCAATCAACAGATAAAAAAGCTAATAGGCAGCATAGATGCTTCTTCTAATGAAGAAATCGCTGTAACAAGTGTAGGAAAAATAGAAGAAATAAATAGTATCAACAAGCCTTCTAATGATGTTTTACTTGTTTTTGAAGAAAAATTTAGAGAAATAAACGAATTGCTAAATCAGTTGAATCAAAATATAAATTCTAAAGAGAGGGATCTACTTTTAACCGAAAATATGAAGCTTAAAATGGAACTAAAACAAAAATCCTATGAAATAATGGAATTAAAAGAAAAATTAAGATATGAAAGGGAAAGAAAAAAGGGATTTTTTTCTAGATTTTTTAGTAAGAAAAGATGAAAGGAGCAGGTATGGTCAAAATTATAAAGGCAGGATGGAGAGATTATTCAAAAGTAAAAGCTTTGTTGTTAAAATCAATAGATTATGACTTTGATATATTTAGCAATTATGATGGAAACATATTATTAGATATGATGGCTAAAAGATGCTTTAAAATAGTTGATAGTAACAAAATAATAGGCTTAATTGTAAAATATGATTTTAAAAGAGAAATACTTTTTATTCCGTTTGAAACAAATGTTTCTTTTAATGAAATAATTAAAGAGTTACAAGATAATTTTTTTGGTGGTTATAGGATTGAATTTTATTATAGAAATAAAGAACTATTAACAAAACTTATTCATGAGTGTAATATTAAATTGTCAAAGGACTATAAATTGATGGTTATAGATCTTTCAAAGTTTAAATCTGTTCATCAATTAACAAATTTAAATAATCTGAGGATAAGATCCATGATCATCAACAAAGATGAAGAGAAAAGAGTTATTCTGCAAAATAGTATATTTGGAGAAAATTTTAAAAGAAAGGCATTGTCTTTAGAGGAAGTAAAAAGCGAAGAAAGAAAAAAAGAATTTATTTCAGATTTATGTTTTTTCTTAACATACAACGAAGAAGATATTGGATATGGACAAATAATAAAAAGCTCTGAAGGATATTATCTTATTAATTTTGGAGTGATTCCAGAATATAGAGGGCAAGGAAACGGAAAATTCTTTTTAAATGAAATATTAACTAAGGCAAAGGAGTATGGAATAAAGGAACTTTTTTTAAAAGTTGAAAATGATAACACAAGAGCAGTTAATTTATACTACAATATGGGATTTGAGGAGATAATAAATGCTGCAACGATATTGATTTAAGGGCTGCAAATAGCAGCCCTTAATCATTATATATTTTCTTTCAAAACCTTTCCCAATCTTTTTATTCCTTCAATTATTTTATCTTCTGGCATATTTGAGAAATTCAATCTAAAATGATTTGGATGTCCACCATTTGGGAAGAAGGAACCTCCAGGCACGAAGGCTACCTTATCCTTCAATGCAATTTTTAATAGTTCAGCAGCATCTACGCCTTCTGGTAGAGTAACCCATGTAAATAATCCACCTTTAGGATAGGTATACTTAATATTTTGTGGGAATTCTTTTTTTATCATATCAATCATTAAATCTCTTCTTCTTCTATATACTTCTTTTATCTTATTAATATGCTCATCCAAATTATAAACCTGCATAAAGGCTGCAGCCTCTCTTTGTGATATAGAGCTCGATTGCAAATCTGCACCCTGCTTAACAATAATATACTTATTTAAAATTTCTTTATCTGCACATATCCAACCGAGTCTTAATCCTGGGCAGAAGGTTTTAGAAAATGTTCCAAGATAAATAACAAGTCCTTTTTTATCTAAACTTTTGATAGAAGGAATCATGTCGCCTTCAAATCTTAGCTCACCATAAGGATTGTCTTCAATTATAGGAATATTATATTTTTCTGCAAGTTCTAACATTTTTACTCTTCTTTCAAAACTTAGGGTTTTTCCAGTAGGATTTTGAAAATCTGGTATAGTATAGATAAATTTTGCATTTGGATGCTTTTTTAGCGCCTTTTCAAGTTCTTCTATAATCATTCCGTTATCATCCATAGGAATTTCAACAAATTTAGGCATATATGCTTTAAAGGCATTAATAGCCCCTAAATAGCTTGGACTTTCGCAGATTACTATATCATCCTTATCAAGAAAAACTCTACCAGTAAAATCTAACCCTTGTTGTGAACCGTTAGTTATTAATATATTTTCATAAGTAGCGTTAACTCCAACAGCCTTCATTCTTTGCTCTGCTATAATTTTTCTAAGTGGAGCATAGCCTTCGGTAGGACCATATTGAAGTGCAGCTTTTCCTTCATCATTCAAAACCTTATGAGATATGACTTTCATTTCTTCTATCGGGAAAAGTTCAGGTGCAGGAAGGCCACCAGCAAAAGATATAATATCAGGTTCCTCAGTTAGCTTTAAAAGCTCACGTATTTCTGACGCTCTTAAATAATTCATTCTTTCTGATAACCTAAATTCCATAAAAGATACCCCCATAATATTATTATAAATTGTGGAGAAAATAATGATATATTAAAATTTTCTGACATTAATTATTATAGCAAATTTATTTCGAGGCAACAACAAAAATTGCAATATTCTGAATCTATATTGAAATTTTCTATAATTGAGGTGATTGTATGCTAAACATGATTGCAATAGCTCTTGCACCAACGATTGCACTCTTGATTTTTATTTATCAAAAGGATAGATATGATAGGGAACCTGCTCAAATACTTTTTAAGCTTTTTATCTTCGGCTTTTTTTCAACTATTCCAGTTTATTATGTTGAAAAGTTTTTATTGAGCTTTAATCAAAGCCCTCTTTATGTAGCCTTTGTTGTGGCAGGATTAACAGAAGAGCTATTTAAATTTTTAGTTACTTATAACATTGCATTTAAAATATATGAATATAATGAAAAGTTAGATGGCATTATTTATTCCGTATTTACCTCCCTGGGATTTGCTACAGCTGAAAATCTTTTATATGTTCTAAATCAAAGGAACTTTATATATTCAGGCATTTTTAGAGGGATATTCTCCGTCCCAGGGCACATGCTGTTTGCAATAAGCATGGGTTATTACCTTTCTATAGCTAAATTTGCCAATGATAAAGGCAACACATATTTAATAAGAGCACTTGTTATCCCAATTATTTTACATGGAATTTATGATTATATACTCTTTTCAAGAGTTTACGGATATTTTATTATATTCATAGCCTTTATCCTTTTCCTCTGGAAATCCGGACTTAAAAAACTTAATTTATATGTTCGTGAGTCAAAGGAAAGGTTTGAAAAAAATAATAAACATAAATTATTTTATGTAAACAAAAATAAGTATGTCAATATCTTTTGAAAATGTCACCTAAAAATAATTTAAAATAAAGTTAATTATCGTATGAAAATGTCATTTAGATGGGTAAAAATTAGGGGGCTTTGCCCCCTAGAACCCCCATCCTCGCCGGAAGGCAGAGGGGCAGATTAAACTGCCCCTAAAAGGCAATAGGATACTATGCCGCCTGATGTCAAGGCCTTTCGCGGCATAAACGGGCGCCCTCCCACAAGTGGGCCCCTCCCATTTATTCCACGGTGCCTTGACATCACCCGACTAACAGTCCTATTATCAAAAGCTAACATTTACCCTAAATTTTTGTATCTGTCAACAAAATTATCTTTACCGAGGAAAATTTCCTCAAGCATACTTAAAATTTCTTGATCGCTTTCATCATAGACGATGGGCTTAACTAAATTACGTCCATATTTGTAATAATGGTCTTCTGGCGGCCTGTAGGTGTTTTTCTCCTTCTTAACGGAATCAGTAGAAGATTTTTTAGGCTTTGAAAATATTTCTGTATCGTAAATTACCCCCTTGTATTCGACCTGAACACCTGTTAAACTATTAATGAATACATTAATAGTTGCTCGGGTCGGTATTGGAGGCTGATTGTTCTTTTGAAGGATTTTGAACTGTTTTCCGTAGTAGGAGAAAACGCCGCCATTATCGACCTTTCTTTTTTCTTTCACGCAGAGAATAGAATTAAGGTTTATGTCACTACTAAGTGGTCTTAAAGCAGATTCATCAGATAAAGGCTCAACAGAAAATATGCTATTGAATTCAAAGACATATTTTCTTAAAAATTCATTAGCTTCATCAATAGTTTTAATTCCAGCTATTTTAAATTCAACGGGCAAACGCGATTGCAAAGTATTCCAAAGTCGTTCTACCCTACCTTTAGCCTGAGGGGAATGTGCAGTTATTATGGTGATGCCAAGTTCCCGCATAGCTCTAGAGAACTGAGTATCGTTACAAACCTTGCCTTCAAGCTGATCTTCAATAGAGAGTTTAGAAGCTTTAGTAGAAAGGAAGATAGCATGCCTATCGCTATAGATACTAGCAGGGATACCAAAGTTTTCGAGCATAAAGCGAGCGACTTCAAAATATCCTTGAAGGCATTCATTTTTAGTCATATAAAGACCGAGAACTTTGCCAGTAGCATCGTCGATAGCACCATGGATAGAATAGTTACAGCCAATACCCAGCCAATCAAATGGAGAGGAATCCATCTGAACTAGAAGGCCCATCTGTGGTTTTCTTTTTCGTCTTGTATGGGGTTTAAATCTACGACGCTTTTTAGGGCTTTTAATACCGGTAGAGTTAAGGATATTGTAGATGGTAGAGTAACTTAGCTTAATGCCATGGAATCTTTCAAGAAGCTCGTTAAAATGTTTGAAGTTAGCATTTTTGTAGTTATCAGACAATTTAAGAGATATAATTTTACCTTTAAGTTCATCGGAAACAGCATGAGAAGGTTTACGGCCTTTGTTTTTATGAATAAGAGCAGAAACCCCGCTTTGCATCACACCCTTTCTTAATCTAATAACTTGACGTTCGCTAAGGCCTAAAACCTTTGCTGCCTCCTTGACAGTTAATAAACCCTCAAGGGATTTTTGAATGACAACATACCTATTAATTTGTTTTTGTGACATTGAATAAAACACCTCGTTCCTCATAGTGACATTTTATCATATTACTCTACAACATGACATTATCATAAAATAATCACAGTAAACAAAAATAAGTATTGATTAACAATCGATGAAATAGTATAATTACATTCGTAACTTACACAGGGAGGAATAAATATGAGTTTAAATAGACAAAGGTATTATCACATTATAACAATGGGATGTCAGATGAATGAAGAGGATTCTGAGAAAATTGCAGGTATGCTTGAAAAAATGGGTTATGTAAAAACAGATGATAAAGAAAAGGCTGATGTTATTGTAATGAATACCTGTGCAGTTAGGGAAAATCCTGAGACAAAAACCTATGGAAATTTAGGGCAGCTCAAAGCTCTAAAGGCTAAAAAACCAGAACTTATTATAGCTATTGGCGGATGTATGATGCAACAAAAGGGAGTAGGTGAACTTGTAAAAAAGAAATTCCCTTATGTAGATATAATATTTGGAACATTTAATATTCATAGATTCCCAGAGCTCTTGAATAATGCGATGCAGAGTGATACAACAATATTAGAGGTTTGGGAAAAGGAAGGCGAAATAGTAGAGGGGCTTCCAATTCATCGTGAGAGTGATATAAAGGCTTTTGTTACAATTATGCATGGCTGCAATAATTTCTGTTCATACTGCATAGTTCCTTATACTAGAGGCAGAGAAAGAAGCAGAAAACCAGAAGCTATTATTGAAGAAATAAAACAATTAGCTAAGGATGGCTACAAAGAAGTTACTTTACTTGGACAAAATGTAAATTCTTACGGTAAAGATCTTGAGAATATGAGTTTTGCTAAGCTATTAAGGATGGTAAATGAAGTTGAAGGTATTGAAAGGATAAGATTTACAACATCC